>Ga0207683_10000026_pt1 | contig 111890 bp, 105 predicted proteins | sample KBSM73metaG_FD_184333 | JGI IMG/M metagenome (GOLD analysis project Ga0207683, IMG submission 184333) | Miscanthus rhizosphere microbial communities from Kellogg Biological Station, Michigan, USA - KBS M7-3 metaG (SPAdes) (version 2) | ecosystem: Host-associated > Plants > Roots > Rhizosphere...
CTTGCCAAGATCGAGCACCTCGCCGCCGCGCAGCACGGCTTCGGCCCCTGCCGTGTAGCTTCCGTTTTGCTCATGCAGCACGAGCCCAGGCAAGAGTCTGGGCCCGGTTCGGCTCCCTTTCCGCCCCTGTAAAATGATCCGGGTCGCAGGCTCGCCCTTCTTGGGGAAGAGCGGAAAGACAGCGATGTCGCCGAACCTACCGTCGAGCAGGCCGAGCAACTCGGTTAAGGCTTCGGCGCGATGAATCAGCGTGAGCCGCCCCTTAGGGGCCGCGAATGTCGCAAAAAAGCGCATCCATGCAGCGAGGCCCTCGGCACCCATGATATGGGCTGTGGCGCGCGCCCGATCAGGTGCGGCCCGCACAGCACCTTCGGCAAGGAAGGGTGGGTTGGCGATGATCTCGTCGTAGCGTTCGCGCTCGAGGCCGGCCTCGCGCAACGCCTTGGCAGGCCCGGTCACGTCGACGTTGACCGGCTTGAATCGGTCGGTGAAGCCGTTGCGTGCTGCATTGTGCTCCGCCAGCGCGCAAAGCGCAGCGTCGATCTCGACCGCCGTTACTTCGATATCGGGGACGCACGCGAGCAGGCAAAGACCTGCAACGCCGACGCCGGCGCCGACATCGAGCACCCGCTTGCCGCCCCGCGCAGGCACCGCGGAGGCAAGAAACACAGCGTCACTCCCAGCCCTGTGTCCGACGCGCGGCTGCACGATACTGATGCGGCCGCCGAGAAAGTCGTCGGTGCTCGCTGCCTCTACCACCGTCTTACGTCTTGTCTTCGTCTGAGATGACATGGCCGATTCCGGCCTCGGTGAGAATGCCGCGGGCTTGCCCGATCCTGTCGCTCTCGACCAGTATGCGCCGGGGCAGGGCGCCGATCGAGCCTTCCAGCACGCTCATATTAGTGTCCGCCACGATGAAGCCGATATCGGCCTCCTTCATGAGGGCGCTGACATAGGACAGAAGCACCGGATCGTTGGAACGCAGCAATTCTTTCATCGCCTAAAAACCCCGTGTCCTTCAGCCTCAAGCGCTAGTGCCTTGACCTCGGCGGCCGAGCCCCAACAATATTAAAGGAATGAAATAAAAACCGCTTTTTCGGCCCGCCTTAAACGAAACTTTGGCCCGTTTCACATCAGCTTTGGATGAGTTTAGGAGAATCCCGTGGGAGTTGTCGTCAAGCTTACCGAGGCGCACGATGCGAGGGCCAGTCTTCAGCCGCTTGCCGCGCTTGTCGAGGAGGACATGGCTCATGTCAACCACATCATCCTCGACCGGGCCCGGTCCAATGTCGAGCTTATCCCCGAACTTGCTCATCACCTGATCGACTCTGGCGGCAAGCGCTTACGCCCTATGCTTACCCTGGCCGCGGCTAGGCTGTGCGGCTATCAAGGCGATGGCCATGTACGGCTAGCTGCGAGTGTCGAGTTCATGCATACCGCCACGCTCCTTCATGATGACGTGGTCGATGAGAGTAATCTCCGCAGGGGCAAGACTGCGGCCCGGCTCCTCTGGGGCAACGAGGCAAGCGTGCTGGTCGGCGATTTCCTGCTCGGCCAGGCCTTCAAGATGATGGTGGACGTAGGTTCGCTCGGCGCGTTGCGCATCCTCTCTGACGCGGCGGCGGTGATCGCCGAGGGTGAGGTGATGCAACTCATCACTGCGAAGAACACCGAGACCACTGAGGACGACTATCTCGCGGTGATCGACGCCAAGACGGCGGCTCTGTTCGCTGCCGCAGCCGAGATCGGCGCAGTGATCGCGGGGCGGCCGAAATCGGAAGCTTCTGCCCTGCGCTCCTACGGTCGCAACCTAGGTCTCGCTTTCCAGCTCGTCGACGACGCGCTCGACTATTCGGGCGAGCCCTCGACGCTCGGCAAAAGCGTGGGCGACGACTTCCGCGAGGGCAAGATCACGCTGCCCGTGGTGCTGTGTTACCGGCGTGGCAATGCGGCCGAGCGGGCGTTCTGGCAGCGCACCCTGCAGCAAGGCGAAATCGGCGAGGACGATCTCGCCGAGGCGTTTGCGCTGATGAAGCGCCATAACGCGCTCGGCGATACCATGGAGCGGGCGCGCCACTACGGCGCAATCGCACGCGATGCGCTCGCCATCTTCCCTGACTCCGAGCCAAAGGCAGCGCTGCTCGAGGCCATCGAGTTCTGCGTCGACCGCCCGTTCTAGCCGAGTGCCGAGGCGGCCATCCACCAGGCAGGATGCTGTGCTGTCAGAATCCCAGCGGCATGCCTCGCCTCATTCTCGCTCACGAACAGAGCAAAGCAAGTCGGCCCGCTTCCCGAGAGCCTCGCGATGCGTGCGCCTGGCAGAGTCGACAGCGCGGCAAGCACTTCCCCGATTTGCCGCACGCGGCGCAAGGCAGGCGGTTCGAGATCGTTTCCGCGCGGCAGAATGTAGGCAATAAGCTTGTCAAAGCTTCCGCCGAAATCCGGGGGTTGCGGTTTTGCCGGAAGCGATCCCAAAGGCTCGGCACCGAGCGAGCCATAGACTTCAGCCGTTGCCAGCGGTACGCGCGGGTTGGCGAGGAGAACTCCGCAAGATGGAAAGCCCTTCACCGGCTCGACATTTTCGCCCCTGCCGGTCATGAGGGCAGGGATGCTCTTGAGGCAGACGCTCACGTCAGAGCTGAGCTTCTTCGCAAATGCCGCCAAATCGGTCTCGCTCGGTGTGCCGCCATTGGCGTCGGCGATCAGCCGCAAAGTAGCTGCTGCGTCGGCAGAACCGCCGCCAAGACCTGCGGCGACCGGCAGGGTCTTGATCAACCGAAAGTGCCCGAGGCGAAGGTGAGGCTTGGCAGCCTTCGCGGCTTCGGCCGCCCTCACGATGAGATTGTCGCTGTCCAAAGCGCCGCCAAAGGGACCTTCGATCACAAGCTCCAGTCCCTCGCCCGGTGTAAGCTCGATGACGTCACCGACGTCGGCGAAAGCCACCAGGCTTTGAATTTCGTGAAAGCCGTCGCCGCGGCGCCCGAGGACCTCAAGCGTGAGGTTGAGTTTGGCGCGCGCAAGCTCACGGAGCACCGTCATGCTCCGCTGCCCACGCGGTCGCCAAGCCGCCGCGTACTATTGCGTCTTCTGGCCGGTTTGCGTGGTGCGGTCTTGCGCCGATTTGGTCTCGGCGGTGTCGTTTAGACCGGAAGCGATCTTCTCTTTGAGACTGACGATCTGCTCATCCTCCGGCTTGAGCGTCAGCGCCTGCTGCCACTGATATTTCGCCTCGAGTTTGCGTCCGACACGCCAATAGGCATCGCCCAGATGATCGTTGATGATGGGATCGTCGGGCTTGAGCTCGACCGCGCGCTCGAGGTTCTCAACGGCCGCTGGAAGATTCCCCAGCCTGAAATAGGCCCAGCCCAGGCTATCGACATAGTAGCCGTCGTCGGGTTTGAGCTTCACCGCCTTGCGGATGTAGTCCATCGCCTGCTTCAAATTGCGGCCCTGATCGATCCAGGAATAGCCGAGATAATTCAGCACGAGTGACTCGTCGGGAGAAAGCTCAAGCGCCTCCTTGAAATCCGATTCCGCTGCGGCCCAGTCCTTCAGCCGCTCGTTCGATACGCCGCGCGAATAGAACAGGGCCCAATTCTCCTTGCTGGGTTTTCCGATCAGCTGGATGGCCCGGGAATAGTAGTCCTTGGCTTCGCCATAGCGCTCATGTGAGCGCAAGATGTTGCCGAGCGCGTCATAGGTACGAATTTCCTTGGGCTCCTTGGCAATGAGATCTTCGAGCAGAGACTTGGCGTCGTCCACTCGGTTGAGCGAGTTCAGCGCGAAGGCCTTCTGAATCTGCACGTTCAGCCAAAGCGGCGAGTCCTCTTTGATCTCGTCGAAGGCCTGCATCTCAAGCTCATATCTCTTGGCGCCTTCATACGCCTCGCCGAGCGCGGCATAAGCGAGCGGGAAATCGGGCTTAAGGTACAGGGCGAACTGCAAGAAGATGATGCCCATGTCGAGGCCGCCCTCGCCGGCAAGCGCGTCGCCGATGCCGTAGAACACCTCGGAGAGACCTTCGGTGGGATTTGCGACGAGCAGCGGCGGCGTCTTACCGCTTTCGATGTCGATGAGCAGCGCCTTAGAGAGCGGATGAGGTGCAGACTTGGCGATGTGGGTCTTGAGCGTCTGGCGCGCGAGCTTGCGGTTATTCTCATTTACCGCATGGCGCGCATATGCGTCCGCCACCCTAAGCGTCGAGGGATTCTTCTTGAACGCCTGGGCGAAAGCCTGGCGGGCGATGTCGTGCTTGCCGGCCACGTCGGCGATCAGAGCGCGGTGGTAGCGCTGATAGAACTGGGCCCAGTCAGCATCGCTCAAGCTGTCGAGCGTGGCGAGCGCATCGTCGGGCTTGCCATCGGCCTGCTGCACCCAAGCGCGAGCAAGTGTCGAGGTGAGGTCGGCGATCGGGCCTTGGCGCGCCGCGGCGAAATGCTCGTCGGCCCCCTTATAGTCACCCTTCTTGAATGCCTCGCAGCCGAGCAGGAACTGGCCGATGCGGTGCGACGGCTCGATCTTGACGAGCTGGTTGGCGAGCTCGATGGCGCGATCCCAATGGGCCGAGGCCGCTTCGAGCAGGAAAGCCTGCTCGAGAATGATCTCGTTGGCGGGATCGCCGGCGAGGGCCTTGGAATAGAAACCGGCGGCGGCCTCCGTGTCGTGGTCACCGCGCGCCAGGCGCCCCGAGAGATAGTTGCCGAGCAGCGTGCCCTCGTCGTCGGTCGGTGGATTATCCGACACCACCTCCGAATAGGCGGCCGGAGACCCAAGAATTGCGGCAACGAGAAGAGATCTCAGCGCCCAACGGCGCAGAGTCGCGCTTTTCACGATCGTCATATGGCTTCGGCTGTGAGGCCGCCCCAAGAAGACACGGTTGGATTGATCCCCCGTAGAAGGTTGGTAGGAACCCTAGCCAAAGGTTAGGCGCTTTTTATCCCCAAGCAAACCCTAAGCTTCCTGACGCCTAATCGCGGCGCGTTTGTGGCCATCGCCGCGACATAGCGGCTGCCGCCTCACATATTGACGTAATTCGGCCCGTCACCGCCCTCAGGCGGTACCCAAGTAATGTTCTGCGCGGGGTCCTTCACGTCGCAAGTTTTGCAGTGGACACAATTCTGCGCGTTGATCTGGAAGCGCTCGCGATCGCCCTCGGCCACCACCTCATAGACCAGAACCGGGCAATAGCGTTGAGCCGGCTCGGCATATTCCGGCAGATTGCGCTCGATGGGAATTGACGGACCGGCAAGCCTGAGATGCACCGGCTGGTTCTCGGCGTGATTGGTTCCCGACAGGAATACGGAGGATAGAATGTCGAAGGTAAGCACGCCGTCAGGCTTTTCGTACTCGACCTGTTTTTCCGTCGCCGCCTTGTGCAGGGTCGCGTAGTCGGGCTTCAGATGTTTCAGCGTGTGGCCCAGGAACGGGAAGACCGTGTTGAGCCACATGTCGATGCCGCCCAGCATCACGCCGAGCCGCGTGCCGAACCGCGACCAGAGCGGCTTCACGTTGCGCACCTTCTTGAGCTCCTTGGCCATGACGCTTGCCTGCACGGCCTGAGGATAGGCTTTGAGCACGTCGCGCGAGCGCCCGGTGTCGATGGCTGCAAACGCGGCTTCTGCAGCCATCATTCCGGAGAGCATGGCGTTGTGCGAGCCCTTGATGCGGGGCACGTTCATGAAGCCCGCTGCGCAGCCGATCAGCGCGCCGCCCGGAAACGCGAGCCGCGGGATCGCCTGGAAGCCTCCCTCTGTGAGCGCGCGGGCGCCATAGGCGATGCGCTTGCCGCCCTTGAGATGTTCGCGGATGAGCGGATGCGTCTTGGCGCGCTGAAACTCTTTGAATGGATTGAGATAGGGATTGGCGTAGTCGAGATGGACGACGAAGCCGACCGACACCAGTCGCTCGCCAAAGTGATAAAGAAATGAGCCGCCGCCGGTCTTATCCTCGAGCGGCCAGCCCATGGTGTGTTGAACGAACCCGAGCTTGTGCTTCTCTGCTGGCACCTCCCACAGCTCTTTCAGCCCGATGCCGAATTTCTGCGGGCCAGATTCTGCGTCGAGCCCAAGTTTCCTGATCAACATCTTGGAGAGAGAACCGCGCGCGCCTTCGGCAAACAGCGTGTATTTGCCGGTGATGGCAATGCCTGGCGTGTAGTTGTCCTTGTGGCTGCCGTCGCGGGCGACGCCCATGTCACCGGTGATCACGCCCTCAATGGCGCCGTCAGAGCCGAAGATCACGTCGACCACGGAGAAGCCTGGATAGACCTCGACACCAAGGCCTTCAGCCTGCTCGGCAAGCCAGCGACACAGGCTGCCGAGGCTGCCGATATAGCAGCCGTGGTTGCTCATCAGCGGCGGCATGAGGATGTTCGGCACGCGGAAGCCGCCTGTTTTCCAAAGATAATAGAAGCGGTCCTCGCTGACCTTTGTTGTGAGCGGCGAGTCCTTGTCGCGCCAATCCGGGATGAGCTTGTTGAGGCCGACCGGATCGATCACCGCGCCCGACAGGATATGCGCACCGACCTCCGACCCCTTCTCGAGGACGACGACAGAGAGCTCCTTATCCTTCTCCGCGGCGAGCTGCTTGAGCCTGATGGCTGCGGCAAGGCCAGCGGGTCCGGCGCCGACGATGACGACGTCGAATTCCATGGTCTCGCGTTCAATATCGCCCCCAGTCGCCACCTCGCTCAATTCTTCGCTCCAAATCTCGCCGGCACCAAAGGTCTCACGTCATTCCCGCGGAGGCAGGAATCCAGTATCGATAAACGTCCTAGCTAAAAGAAGGCCCAGCATACCGAACTACCCGGGCGCGCCGGGCCAAGACACAAATAGGGGATTGGCAGAGGTATCGCAAATGAGCGGATCGCAAACGGCGGAAGCGGCCCTGCTCGCCTGGTACGAGGCGATGGGGGTTGACGAGGCGATCGGCGAGGTGCCGGTCGACTGCTTTGCCGTCCCTGCACCCGAACTTCCGCCGGCGCGACCTGTGACCCCCGCCCGCCCGGCGCAACCGCGTCCCTCCTCTGCCAGGCCGAGCGAGGCCGCGACCCTTGCCGAGCTTGAGGCGCTCATTGCCGCGTTCGAGGGCTGCGCCTTGAAGCGCACCGCGAAAAGCCTCTGCTTCGCACGAGGGAGTTCCGGGGCGCGGCTCATGCTGATCGGAGAGGCCCCCGGCCGGGACGAGGATCTGCAAGGCAAGCCGTTCGTCGGCCGTGCCGGGCAGCTGCTCGATCTCATGCTAACGGCCATCGGGCTTTCCGAGAGCGAGGTCTACATCACCAATACCGTGTATTGGCGGCCGCCTGGGAACCGCACGCCCACGCCAGAGGAGGTCGAGGCGTGCGCGCCATTCCTCGCCCGCCAGATCGAGCTGCTCGCTCCCAAGATACTGGTGCTGCTCGGCGGGGCAGCGGCCAAAAACATCCTCGGCGTGACTGAAGGCATCATGCGGCTCAGGGGCAAATGGCTGAGCTATCCGTGCGTGGTGGGGCCGATCACCACACTCGCCACGCTTCACCCCGCTTATCTTTTGCGCAACCCCGAGGCCAAGCGCTATGCCTGGCGCGACTTGTTGATGGTGAAGGAAGCGCTTCAAGCATGAACCGCATCGACGAGACACGCCCCTTCATCCCCGTGCGCATCGCCGTGCTCACGGTGTCCGACACGCGCACCGAGAAGACAGACAAGTCGGGTGCCTTGCTCGCCAGCATGATCGAGGAGGCGGGCCACGAGGTGGCCGAGCATGCCATCGTGGAGGACGACGCAAAGGGGATCAGGAAACAAGTGAAGCGCTGGATCAATGACCCTGAGGTCGATGTGGTGATCACCACCGGCGGCACTGGCTTCACCGGGCGCGATGTGACGCCCGAAGCGGTGAAGCCGTTATTCGAGAAGGAGATCGACGGCTTCTCGGCGCTGTTCCACATGCTGAGCTACCAGAAGGTCGGCACCTCCACGGTACAGAGCCGAGCCTGCGGCGGCCTCGCCGGCAGCACTTACATCTTCTGCGTGCCGGGCTCACCCGGAGCCTGCAAAGATGCCTGGTACGGCATTCTCAAGGACCAATTGGATAACCGCCATCGGCCATGCTCCTTCATCGACATCATGCCGCGCCTGCAGGAGACCAAGAAAGCCAAAGCGAAATAACCGCGCACCTCTTCCTTTAACTCACGAGCGCAGCGGTATGAGGCGTTCTGCGCCGGTACGCTCCTCTCGATAGGCATGAGCGGTATCGACATCGCAAAGTGTCGCCGCATAGAGGACGCACTTCCCCCTCAGGTTTGCGATCGTGTCAGCAAGAGCATGCCGGCCAGACCAGCGCACGCCGGCGAACGGTGAAAGAATCTTCGGCGCTCGTTTCAATCCGATCAGCCAGTAGCCACCGTCGGGCGCGGGGCCGAGCACAGCGTCGGCGGCGCCGAGCATTCTGAAGGCTTGCGCGACATGAGACGGGCTGATTCCAGGAATGTCGCTGCCGACGATGATCGCTGGACCGGGCGGGAGGCGGTTGAACAGATGCTGCATGCGCTTCCCTAAATCGCCATCGCCTTGCGAGACGCGCGACGTTCTTGGCGAACGCCAGAAGTGCTGAGCGACGTCGTTGTCAGGCGTGACTGCAAGTAATGTTTGCCAGCGCGCGGAAGCAAGCCGCAAGACGGTGTGGGACAGGCAAGCGCGATAGAAGCGGATCGCTCGTGTCCCGCCGATCTCGCGGCCTAGCCGCCGCTTGGCGATGCCCAGGATTGGGCTCTTGGCCATGATGACGAGACGGGGAGCATAGGCGGCGCGCTTGCGCGGCCGTGGCCTAGCCATAGAGGCGCGCGAGCACCCTGGGCGGCACGCGAAGGTAATAGAGCAGCATGCAGCCGAGATTGCGCATGGCGCGCGCGACATAGCCCTCGCGCCGGTAACGCTCGCCGCTGGTGACCGCGCGCGATTGTAACATCACAAGCTCGCGCCGCTTGAGCCGCCGCACGAGATCGACGTCCTCCATGAGCGGCAGCGGCCGGAAGCCGCCGAGCCGGTTATAGAGATGGCGCGAGATGAGGAGGCCCTGGTCGCCATAGGGAAGCGCGAGCACCGAGCAGCGCAGCCCCACCATCGTCTCGAGGAGCCTTGGCAAGAGGCCATCGTCATCAAGCGCGAAGCGGAAGAAGGCCGCGGCCTGTTTCCGCCGCCCGGTCTCGACTCTCTCGATGAAGCTCTCCGCTTCCTCCACCCAGCCGGGGTCGAGCACGGTGTCGGCATGGAGGAACAGGAACCAATCGCCCTTCGCCCGCGACGCGCCGGCATCGAGCTGCGTGCCGCGTCCGCGCGGAGCTTCGATCAATTGCGTACCGGCCGCCTCGGCAATGAGGCGGGTTTCGTCGGTCGAACCGCCATCGACCAGAATCGCCTCTTGCACGATCCCCTTCACCACGGCCGGGACGAGCGCAGCAAGCGTGGGCCCTAGCGTCCGCTCGGCGTTGAGAGTGGGGATAATCACCGAAATCATCGCGCGGACTATAGCCTCTGCCCTTGGTCCGGCAATTGCGACATTGCGTTAACACGGCAATGTTCTTGATTTGTTCACGGAACATGGCTATATAGACGCCATGTCTCTTTCGTTGAGAAAAGTTGGGAAATTGGAGAGTTTTCCGTTCGAATCGGGTGGCGTTACCGCAGGCCGCCGCCATGGGAGGGGCGCCCAGACCAATCGCTCCGGCCGCTACGAGCCGATCGCTTACGAGCCGCAAGACGACGGCTGGGAATCTCTCGCCGAGCTAGAGGCGCTCACGACCGAAGTTCAGGAGGTCCCTGCCCGGCGCATCCTGGCCAGAAACGACTCCCCAGACATCGGCTTCGATCGTTCCATCAATCCCTATCGGGGCTGCGAGCATGGGTGCATTTACTGCTTCGCGCGGCCGACCCATGCTTTTCTCGGTCTCTCGCCGGGCCTCGATTTCGAGACCAAGCTCTTCGCCAAGACCGACGCCGCGCAAGCTTTGGAGCGCGAGCTTGCCGAGCCGGGCTACGAAGTCTCGACCATCGCCATCGGCACCAACACTGACCCCTACCAGCCGATCGAGCGCCGCTATCGCATCATGCGCCGGATTCTCGAAGTGTTGAGCGCGACGAACCACCCGGTTGGCATCGTCACCAAGTCGGCACTCGTGCTGCGCGACCTCGACATTCTCACCTCGATGGCGAAGCGCGGGTTGGTCAAGGTTGCGCTCTCGGTCACCACGCTGGACCGAAGGCTAGCGCGCGCCATGGAGCCGCGGGCGAGTACGCCGGACAAGCGCATCGAGACGCTGCAGCGGTTGGTCGATGCAGGCGTGCCGGCTTCGGTCATGGTCGCGCCGGTCATCCCGGGGCTCACCGATATGGAGATGGAGCGCATCCTCGAGTGCGCCTCGACGGTGGGAATCAAGAATGCGGGCTATGTTCTTCTAAGGCTGCCACTCGAGATCGGCGATCTTTTCACCGAGTGGCTGCAAGCGAACTGCCCCGACCGAGCTAAGCGCGTCTTGTCGCTGATGCGCTCGACGCGTGGCGGCAAGCTCTACGACGCCAAATGGGGCAAGCGGATGGTCGGCGATGGGCCCTACGCCTGGATGATCGGGCGCCGATTCGAGATGGCAGCAGAGAGGCTCGGGATGAATGAGAGCTCGGTCGAGCTTCGCACCGACCTGTTCGCGCCACCCTCACGTCCAGGTCAGCAGCTCAAGCTTCTCTAGTTTTTCCACAGAAGTCCGCCACCTCCCGGCAACCGGGTTGCAAACTCCGAGGACTTTGCGCGAGAGTCGTCGGTCATGGGCCTTCCTGCCGAATCCTTGCCGCCCGTCGTCGAGCTGCGGCCGAGCTTCGAGCTCGAGGCCGAGCTCATGGAGAAGTACCACGGTCCTGTGGCTGGCGTTGACGAAGCGGGGCGCGGACCTTGGGCAGGTCCGGTGGTGGCCGCCTGTGTCATCCTCAATCCCAACCGCATTCCCGAAGGACTTAACGATTCGAAGCAGCTCACCCCGAACGAACGCGATGAACGCTATGCCGAGATTGTCGCCACGGCAAAATTCGGCGTGGCGATCGGCACAGTGAGGCGCATCGACCGCATGAACATCCTGCAGGCGGATCTCTGGGCCATGCGCGCCGCGTACCGGGCCATGCAGTTCAAGGCCGCAGCCGCGCTTATCGACGGCAATATCAAACCGCGCCGCTTTCCTTGTCCCGCACGCGCCGTGGTCGACGCCGATTGCCTATCGCTCTCTGTCGCCGCAGCCTCGATCGTGGCCAAAGTCACGCGCGACCGGCTGATGGTGAAGCTGGCGCGCCGCTATCGTCGCTATGGCTGGGAGCGCAACAAGGGCTACGGCACGCGAGAGCATGCAGCGGCGATAAAGAAGCACGGCGTGTGCACGCATCACCGCCGCTCCTTTTCTCCAATCGAGCGCGCGCTGAGATTGCTCGAAACCGGCGAAGAGCTGCCGCTTACAGAAGTCACCGAAATTACGCCCATCTAGGTTGGCAGCCACAAGGCGATGCGGCGCGCGATTTCTTCGGCGCCAGGCTCCAGCACCAGCATATGGCCGCGACCTTGAAGCTCCCAGAAAGCCGCCCCGGAATATCCCGCCGTGGTCGCGCGCACAGTCTCCAGCGACACCATCTTGTCTTCGGCGCCCGCGACGCACAGCACCGGACAACTGACGGCGCTCGTGTTCACCGCGCTTGCGCCTGTCGCGTCAAACATCCAGAAGAACAACTCGAAGAAGGCGCGGCCCGATTCCGGCCCGAATTTGTCGAACACAGCGCGTTGCTCCGCGTCCGGGATGCAATTCAGACTCAAGACGCGGGCAAGATCGAAGTCAGGATTGATGACAGTCTTCCAGAAGACGCCCAGTCCCATCAGGTCTTGACCCAGCTGTTTCTCGCCATCGGTCTGGGGCGGGATGCCAGCACGCGGCGCTGGGCATACGAGGACCAGCGCACGCGCGAGGCCTTTGGCCGCGAGTTGTTGGGCAAGCACAGCGCCCATCGAGTGGCCGAGCAGGACCGGCTGCGGTGCGACAGTTTTGAGAAAAACCTCAAGCTCATTGAGGTAGTCGGCCATGCCGACCCCGACGAGAGCGGCGCCCTTCTCTTCGGCCTTGAGCCCGTGGCCGATCAGGTCCGGCGCGTGGCAAGTCCAGCCGAGTTCGTCGAACACTGCCTTAAATTGATCGAAGCACCAGCCGCCTTCGTTCGCGCCGTGGATCATTACGACGTCTTTGGCCATGGCGTCTGCACCTTCTCTGTCCGCTCTCGCTGCCGCCCGCCCGAGAATCAGCGGCGCAATTCCAAGACCAAGCGCCGCCTGAAGAAATTCCGGCGCAAGAGCGGCATCACCCTCTCTCCTAAGCTCTGCGGCTCGTTGTGACATGGCTTCCACGTCAAAGCCAATCGCGTTCGGTTAAGCCCGCCTTTACCCGAGCCCGGCAGCATTGCGCCCTCGTAGCATTGCGTAAGTAGCGAGTGGCGTGATGGGGATGGGGGGAAAGCGGGGCGCCAAGCTCCCGCTCGACAAGATCATCGTCGGTGATTGCATCGAAGTCCTCGGCGCCCTGCCCGAAGCTTCCGTCGATCTCGTCTTCGCCGACCCGCCCTACAATCTTCAGCTCAACAACGAGCTCTACAGGCCCGACAACAGCCGCGTCGATGGCGTCGACAACGACTGGGACAAGTTCGGTAGCTTCGCAGCCTACGATGAGTTCACCCGCGCCTGGCTCAAATCGTGCCGACGCGTTTTGAAGCCCAGCGGAAGCCTGTGGGTGATCGGCAGCTATCACAACATCTTCCGCGTCGGGGCTGCGCTGCAAGATCTGGGCTTCTGGGTGCTCAACGACGTAGTATGGCGCAAGACGAACCCAATGCCGAATTTCCGCGGGCGCCGCTTCACCAATGCACATGAGACACTGGTGTGGGCTTCAATGGGCCCACGAGCGCGCTACACCTTCAACTACGACTCGATGAAGGCGCTGAACGACGACCTTCAAATGCGGTCCGACTGGCTGTTTCCCATCTGCTCAGGCGCCGAGCGCCTGAAGCAGGACTGCGGGCGCAAGACCCATCCCACGCAAAAGCCCGAGGCGTTGCTCCATCGCATCATCCTCGCCTCGAGCCATGCTAGCGACGTGGTGCTCGATCCGTTTCTCGGCTCGGGTACAACTGCGGTCGTCGCCAAGCGGCTCGGGCGATCCTTCATCGGCATCGAGCGTGACAACGCATATGCGGACGCTGCCAAGACGAGGCTGGCAACGCTCGAACCTCTCGACGAGGACTCGCTCCTGGTTGCCAAAGGCAAGCGAGCTGAGCCGCGTATTCCCTTCGGGGCGCTGGTCGAGCTTGGCCTGATCTTGCCGGGCACAGTGCTGTACGACGCGGCGGCGCGGCACGAGGCACGCGTGCGCGCTGACGGCTCGATTGCCGCGGGCACCGCGCAAGGCTCGATCCACAAGATCGGCGCCCACGTGCAAGGTGCGCTCGCCTGCAACGGCTGGACCTTCTGGCACTACGCGGCCGATGGCGGGCTCATGCCAATCGACGTGTTGCGCGAGGCGGCCCGCCGCCAGCTCGAGCCGCAGCCTTAAACGCGCCTCCGCTCCGGCCGGGCGCTCTCCTTCAACGCGTGAGAGATCACCTTGCGCATCACCGAAGGGAGCGCTGCGCCTGAAAGCTCGCGCAGCGTGAGCCAGCGGCAGCGCTCGGGCGAGGCCGCCCGCTCCAAAGCGACATCAGTGCTGACCTCGACTCGATAGACAGAAAGCTCCAAATGGAAATGCGTGAAGGTGTGCTCGACGAGACCGGGCAGCTTCCGCCACTCGGCCTTAACGGGCGCGTGGAGCTGCACGGCCTTGCCATCCGGCGCTTGGCCGCCCCACGGCGATGACGGTGTCTCCAGCATGCCGCCGAGCAGCCCTTTGAGCGGACGCTCGCGGAGCAGCACGGCGCCGTCTGAGCGGATCACAACATAGGTTGCGCCACGCCTGACTGGTCGTTCCGCCTTCTCCTCGCGATACGGCAAGATTTCCGCCAAGCCTTCCGCATAGCCCCGGCACTCGGGACGCAATTTACAGAGGCCGCACGCCGGGCGGCGCGGCGTGCAGATTGTGGCGCCGAGATCCATCATCGCTTGGGCGAAATCGCCGGGCCGCTCCGCTGGCGTCAGGGTCTCGGCGAGCGCCCTGATCTCAGCCTTGGCCTCAGGCAGGGGCGTTGTGACAGCAAAGAGGCGAGCCACCACCCGCTCGATATTGCCGTCGACTGGCGTTGCCTGTGCGCTGAAGGCGATCGCGGCGATGGCGGCTGCCGTGTAGCCGCCCACGCCAGGCAATTTACGAAGCTCTGCTTCGCTCTCGGGAAACTTCCCGCCGTGATCCTCGATTACGGCGCGGGCGCACGCATGGAGATTCCGCGCGCGGGCGTAATAGCCAAGCCCTGCCCAGGCGCCGAGAACATCGCCGAGTTCGGCTCGGGCAAGCGCTGCAACATCAGGCCAGCGGCGCAGGAACAGGCCATAGCGCGGCAGCACAGCCTTGACCGTGGTTTGCTGCAGCATGATTTCGCTGAGCCAGACTTTGTAAGGGTCAGGTACCTCGCCAGGATCAGCGCGCCACGGAAGATCCCTCCGTTCGTGGTCGTACCAGCCAAGCAGAGCGCCGGAAATTGACTCATCTGCGCGGCTCGCCTGCTTTGCTGCGCGCCTCTGCATAACTCTCAGTCCTTTCGCGTTGCCGCCAGGTGCATGGTGTAAGCTCGGGTAAGACGAAGCAAGCGCGGGCGCCTCGCCCTCCACTGGAAGCTTTTGACGAATGGACGAGACCGAACGGAAAGCCTTGGGCAGGGCGGCAAGCGGCCCGCGGCCGATCGGCGCTTATGCCGCCCGCGCACTCGACCCCTCGGCGCGTGCGCGCGGCTTCGCCACCACTGCGCTGCTGAGCGAGTGGCCGGCAATCGTGGGCGCGGAACTCGCTGAGTTCACCATGCCGGACCGGCTGGTGTGGCCGCGCCGGCGCGAGGACGCCGAGGAGCCCTCCCCAAAGAAGAGTTGGCGCCCGGAAGGAGCGGTCCTCGTGCTCCGAGTGGAGGGCCCGCGCGCCATCGAGGTGCAGCACCGTTCAGGACCGATCCTCGAGCGGGTCAACACCTATTTCGGCTACCGGGCGGTGGCCGAGATGCGCATCCTGCAAGCCCCCGTCGACCGCAAAGCGCCGCGCGCCTTCTCTCCGGCAGCACCCCCCGACGCGGGCACATTGCCGCCTTGCGCCTCGATCGAAGACGAGCCTTTGCGCAAGGCGCTCTCCAGGCTTGGCGTGGCATTGCGGGCACGCCTCACAAGAGGTTGAGCGCCGGGCCTCTTCGTCGCTCTTGCCAGAGGCCCATTCCCCGGCTTAAGGCCTTACCAGCCGTGGCGCAGTATCACGTGGAGTGGCGAGAGTGGCGAATTCCAACAAAAAACCGCTGACAAGGCAGCGATAAGAAAAATGCCTTCCGGGAAGATGTCTTCCTCGCCTCCGCGAGACGAACATTCGCTGCGACCCGTCTGGCTCGCCATCATCGGCGTGATTGCCGCGGCGGCGGTCGCCGCCGGCATCATCTATTACCGCGGCGGCTTCGATAAAGCGGGAGCCGGCGGTCCAAAAAAGGATCCCGACGTGGCGGAGCTCATGGCTCCAGGTCCGCTCGAAGATATCATCTTGGGCAAACCTGATGCGCCCATCACCATCGTCGAATATGCCTCGATGACCTGCCCCCATTGCGCCCAGTTCCATACCGCGGTGCTGCCCCAGCTCAACACGAAATATATCGATAACGGGCAGGCAAAGCTGATCCTGCGCGAGTTCCCATTGGATGGGCTTGCGGTCGCCGCCTTCATGCTGGCACGCTGCGCCGGTCCTGACCGCTATTACCCCATGGTCGGCGCCTTGTTCGAGACGCAAGACACTTGGGCCGTGCCGGGCGCCGAGGGCAAGGACAAGCTTCTGGTCATCGCGCGGCAAGCAGGCTTCTCGAAGGAGAAGTTCGATCAATGCCTCGCCGACAAGGAGCTGTTCAACAAGATTGTCGCCGTGCGCCAACGGGCCAATGAGAAGTTCCAGGTCGATTCGACACCGAGCTTCTTCGTCAACGGCAAGAGGATGAAGGGCGACCACCAGCTCAAGGATTTCGACGAGGCACTCGCGGCAGCGGGGGCGAAACCCGCGGCAAACGTGAGCCCGCCCGAGGGCCAGGCGACGCCGCCGGCAACCGCGGCGGCGCCGGCAGAAGGTCCCGCACCTTCGCCCGACGCGAGCAAGCCAGCGGAAGCTCCCGCCCAGCCCGAGGGAACTCCCGCCCAATAGGTGTTGCAAACACATGCCGGCGAGAGCGAGTGGACCGGTCCTGATTGCTGTCGCGCTCGCCCTCTCAGCTTGCGGCGGAGGTGTCGGCGTTGGCGGCCCTTCGACCGCCACCGACAAGGCACTCGACGTCCCGCCTCAGGCCGAGCTGATGGCCGACGGCCCGCTTGGCGAACGCGTGCTCGGCAAGCCGAGTGCACCGGTGACGGTCATAGAATATGTGTCGCTGACCTGCCCCCATTGCGCGAATTTTCAGAAGAACCTGTTCGCCCGCGTAAAAAAGGAATTCATCGACACCGGCAAGGTGCGATTCATAGTGCGGGAATTCCCCATCGGACACACGTCGGGGACCGCGGCAATCATCAACCGCTGCGCACCGGAGGACAAATATTTCTTCCTGCTGAACCAATTCCTCACGAGACAGCCCGAATGGGTTAGCCAGGAGGTCCGCCCCGACGCCATTTATGCGGTCGCCAAATCGAGCGGCATGAGCCGCGAGACGTTTGACAAATGCCTATCGAATCAAACCATTATCTCGGGCTTGACGGAGGTGAAGCAGCGGGGCCGCCAGTTTGGCGTGATCGGCACGCCGACCTTCTTCATCAATGGCCGCAAGGCGCAAGGGGAGGTCACCTTCGACGAGATCAAATCCATGATCGAGCAGGCCCCGCCGCCGCAATCCTCGTCGTCCTGAACGAGCGGATGTGTCGTTGCTGGATTTCCGCCTTTGGAAGTTACAAGCGTAAACGCCGCGTTAACCATTTGGCGCGTGAAGCTATATCCAACGCCTGAAGGGCCTCTGACACGTGAAAATCACCCGACTCCGCCTTCTCGGCTTCAAATCCTTCGTCGAGCCCACCGAGCTCCTGGTCGAGCCCGGCTTGACCGGCGTGGTCGGCCCTAACGGCTGCGGCAAGTCGAACCTGCTCGAGGCGCTCCGCTGGACGATGGGCGAGACCTCGTACAAAAGCATGCGCGGTGCCGCCATGGAGGACGTGATCTTCGCCGGCTCGCAGGATCGTCCGCCGCGCAACACCGCGGAAGTCACATTGTTCATCGATAACAGCGCCCGCACCGCGCCTGCCGAGTTCAACGATTCAGACCAGCTCGAGGTGACGCGACGCATCGAACGCGAGGCGGGCTCCGCCTATCGGGTTAACGGCAAGGACGCGCGCGCCCGCGACGTCCGTCTTCTGTTCGAGGATGCCGCGACTGGCGCCCGCTCTCCGGCGCTGGTGCGCCAGGGCCGCATCGGCGAGATCGTCAACGCCGCGCCGCAGGAGCGGCGCCGTGTGCTCGAGGATGCCGCCGGCATCGCCGGACTGCACAGCCGTCGCCATGAGGCCGAGCTCAGATTGAAGGCGACCGAAGGGAATCTCGCGCGCCTGTCCGATCTGATCGGCCAACTGTCCACGCAATTGCAGCAGCTTCGGCGTCAGGCACGCCAGGCGCAGCGTTATCGGGAGATCTCCGGCAAGATCCGCGCCGCGGAGGCCCTTCAACATCACCTCCATTGGGTCGCGGCTTGCGCCCATGTCGAGCAGGAGGAAGCTGCGTTCCAAGCCGCGCTTAGCGCGGTAGGACAAGAAACCAAAGCGGAAGGCGAGGCACTGCGCCAGCAGGCGGAGGCCGCAGAAAAGCTTCAGCCTTTGCGAGATGAAGAGGCTGCGCGCGCCGCCGTGCTGCATCGCTTGAGCGTCGAGCGCGACGCGCTCGAGCGCGAAGAGGCGCGCGCCAAGGCGCGCCAAGCGGAGCTCGAGACGAGGCTCGCGCAAGCCTCGCGCGATCTCGCCCGCGAGGAGGAGCATATCGGCGAGGCCGACGGAATGTTGCGCCGGCTTGGCGAAGAAAGCCGCAAGCTCACCGCCGCAAGCTCGCGCGCGCATGAGGAGCCACAGCTGCGTGAAGCCGCTTCCCGCGCCGCAGAGGCCCTTGCCGAAGCCGAAACGGCCCTAAGCCAAGCCACAAGCACGCTGGCCAAAGCGCGCGCCGAGCGTGAGCGACTTGAGGCCGAGCAGACCGAGCTCAAAGGGCGGCTCGCGCGGCTTGACGCGCAAGCCGGCGAAATTGGCGTGGAGCTTGGACATCGCGAGGCCGAAAGCGACAGCGATAGCGGACTCGTTGAACTGAGAGCCGAGCTTGCCCGCCTCACGGCCTCTGCCGAAGCCATTGAAACCGAGCTTGCCGCGGCAGAGGCCGAGGAGGAGCAGGCGCGGTTTCAAGAGGCAAAGGCCCGCGCGCTCGCCGCCTCGGCCAAGCTCGTCAGCCAGGAAGTCGAGACCGAGCTTGCCACGCTGATCAAGCTGCTTGCGCCGGTAAGCGGCGAATGGTCTCCAATCGTCGAGGAGGTCAAGGTCACGGCCGGTTACGAGCAGGCGCTCGGCGTGGCGCTTGGCGATGATCTCGACGCCGCAAGCGACGAGAAGGCGCCCGCCCATTGGCGGCTCGCGACATCTGCTCACTCGGATCCCGAGCTGCCAGAGGGCGCAACGCCGCTCAGCAAATTCGTCAAGGCGCCCAGAGTACTTGCCCGCCGACTTGCCCAGATCGGCGTGGTTGAGGCCGTTGAGGGCCGCGATCTCCAGGCCAAGCTCGCACCCGGCCAGAGGCTCGTGTCCATGGAGGGCGATCTCTGGCGCTGGGACGGCTACAGCGTTAAGGCAGGAGCTGCCAGCGCTGCCGCAGCGCGCCTCGTCGAGAGGAGCCGCCTCGAAGCCCTCAAGGCGGAGCGGTCAGCGGCAGAGGAGCGCGCCAAGTCTGCCGAAGCAGATCTTGCCGATGCCGTGAGCAAATTGGAGGCCGCGGCGCAGAAGACCAAGTCGCTTCGCCAGGCGGCCAAGGAGGCCCATGCAGAGCTCGATCGCACACGCGATGCGATCGCAGCCGCCGAGCACGCGGCGCAAGCCTATTCGAAGCAGCTCGGAGCGCTCGCCGAAGCCGTCGCGCGCACGCGCGCAGCGCAGGACGAGGCGCGCCAGCACAGTTCGCGTATCGAAGCGCAGCTCTCGAGCCTTGCCCCCTTCTCTGAGCTTGAGGCGGCGCTCGCCGCGGCACAGACAAGGGCTGCTGGAATGCGCTCGCAAGAGGCGCGCGCCGAAGCCGCGCTCGAAGGCTTCGAGCGTGAAATGCGGCTTCGCCAGGAGCGCATGGAAGCCATCGCCGCCGAAGAGGAGCTTTGGCAGAAGCGTATTGCCAATGCTTGCGATCAGATCGCGACGTTGCGCGCGCGGGAGGAGGAGACGAGCGCCGATCTTGCAGCACTCGCCAATCTACCCGCCGAGATCGAGCAGCGCCGTTCCAAGCTGCTCGATGCCATTGCCGCAGCTGAGCGGGAGCGGAGCAAGGCTGCCAATGACCTCGCGGTTGCTGAAACTGCGCTTAAGCAGCGTGAGAAGGTACTGCGCGACGTGCAGGAGCGCTTATCGGCTGCACGCGAGGCCCGCGCACGCTGCGAAGCGTTGCTCGAAGGCGCGCGCGAGCGGCGGAGCGACTGCGCACGCACCATTCGCGAGCAGCTCGATTGCACGCCCGAGGCCTGCCTCTCGCTTGCGGGGCTCAAGCCCGGCGCAGACATTCCGCCGCTCGCCGAAGTCGAGGCTCGGCTCTTGAAGCTCAAAGGCGATCGCGAGAGGCTCGGCGGCGTTAATCTTGCCGCCGAGGAGGAGGAGGCGGAGCTTTCCGCCAAGCTCGAAGAGATGGAGCGCGAGAAGGCCGACGTTGAGCAGGCTATTGCGCGGCTCCGCCAAGGCATCGCCAATTTGAACCGCGAGGGCCGCAAGCGGCTGCTCGAAGCCTTCGATACGGTCAACGGCCATTTCGGCCGCCTGTTCAAGACGCTGTTCGGCGGCGGCACCGCCGAGCTCAGGCTCGTCGATTCCGACGATCCGCTCGAATCTGGGCTCGAGATAATGGCCTGCCCGCCGGGCAAGCGGCTCCAGGCGCTAACGCTGCTATCGGGGGGAGAGAAGGCGTTGACTGCGCTTGCGCTCATCTTCGCCGTGTTCCTCACCAACCCCTCGCCGATCTGCGTGCTCGACGAGGTGGACGCGCCGCTCGACGATGCCAATGTCGAACGCTTCTGCCGGCTGATGGAAGAGATGGCCAACGAGACCGATACGCGCTTCCTCATCATCACCCACCACCCACTCACCATGGCGCGCATGAGCCGGCTGTTCGGCGTCACCATGGCCGAGCGCGGCGTGAGCCAGCTCGTCTCGGTCGACCTCGAGACAGCAGAGCGCCTGCGCGATGCGAGTTAATCGCTCCTAATCGACCTCTCTGTCGTTGCCTGGCTTGACCGGGCAATCCAGTGACCCCTGCGCTTATTGGTGAACCGAACGCGGTGATTACTGGATTCCCGCTTTCGCGGGAATGACGAGCCCCCTTTCTTGCAGTCTGTTTAAGCCCCGGACTTTCTTGACAGGGGCAAATCGCAAACTAAAGTGCCGGCCAAGCTTAAGGACCAGCCGGTCCAAAGGCTCTCCCGGAAATTGAGCAGTGCCAATGGCCGGAGCCGACAACAAGTCCGGTCGCGAACCTAGCGGCCGTGACCCCGAAAGCATTCGTCAGCGGCTCGACAAGCTTGGGCAGCAACTGGCGGAGGCCAAGGGAAAGCGCGCCGCGGTGCCACAGTCGGAGCCAGAGGCACGGGGGGCCGCGCTCGGCAAGGCTCTAAGACTCGCGACCGAGCTGGTCGCAGGCGTGGTCGTGGGGGGTTTCATCGGTTGGGCGCTCGACCGGCTGTTCGGCTCGGCGCCGTTCCTGATGGTGGTGTTTTTGATCTTGGGCTCCGCCGCGGGGATACTGAACGTAGTGCGGACCGCCAAGGCGATGCAGACCGAGGTGAGTCCCGGCAACGCACCGCCCGCTGTTTTGGATGACGATGACGATTAGAGGCGTTTCGAGGTGATCGAGGCATACGCCGCAGAAGGGGCAGAGCATGGCGGGGCCGGTGCAGGCGGCCTGCCCAACCCCATGCACCAGTTCGAGATCAAACGGATCATTCCGCTCGAGCTGTTCGGCTTCGATGCTTCCTTCACCAATTCCGCGCTGTTCATGGTGATCGCCGGCACGATCATCACGCTGTTCACCATTTACGCCATGCGCAATCGCGCGCTAGTGCCCTCGCGCGTGCAGTCGGTCGCCGAGCTCTCCTACGAATTTGTGGCCAACATGGTGCGCGACAATGTCGGCACCGACGGCATGAAATATTTCCCGTTCGTGTTCACGCTGTTCATGTTTGTGCTCGTGCTGAACATGCTCGGCATGGTCCCCTACTCGTTCACCGTGACGAGCCACATCATCGTCACCTTCGCGCTCGCCGCCTTCATCTTCCTCGGCGTGACGCTGATCGGCTTCATCAAGCATGGAGCGAAGTTCCTCAAATTCTTTGTGCCCGAGGGCGTGCCCTTGATCATGCTGCCGCTTCTCGTGGTCATCGAGGTGATCTCCTACCTGACGCGCCCGCTGTCGCTGTCGGTGCGGTTGTTCGCCAACATGATGGCCGGCCACACCATGCTGAAAGTGTTCGGCGCCTTCGTCGTCGCGCTCGGCATCTTGGGCGGCTGGGCCCCGCTTGCCTTCATGGTGGCGTTCACCGGGCTTGAGATCCTGGTCGCGCTCCTCCAGGCCTACGTGTTCGCGATTTTGACCTGCATCTATCTGAACGACGCGCTTCACATGCATCACTAGCCTTCACTGAATCGGCAATATTGTTTCAAAGGGAGAGAGAAATGGATCCATCAGCAGCAAAATTGATCGGCGCGGGGCTTGCCTCGATCGCGCTTGTCGGCGCCGGCGTGGGCATCGGCACGATCTTCGGCAATTATCTCCAAGGTGCGCTGCGCAACCCGTCGGCGGCGCCGACGCAGTTCGCCAATCTTCTGCTCGGCTTTGCCCTTGCGGAAGCCACCGGCCTGTTCGGCCTCGTGGTGGCACTGATCATCCTGTTCGTGTTCTAGCTCTGCCGCCGTTCGCCGTCGCGCGCGAGGACGATCATGCCACAGCTCAACCCGCTCGATTGGGGGCCTCAGCTCGTCTGGCTTCTCATCACCTTCGGCGCTCTCTATCTGCTGATGGTGTATGTCGCCTTGCCGCGTATCGGAGGCGTGATCGAGAAACGCGCAGCACATATTGCCAATGATCTCGCGGAAGCCGATCGGCTTCGCCGCAAGACCGAGGAAGCCATCGCCGCCTATGAGCAGGCTCTCGCCGAGGCGAAGCAGAAGGCGCACGCCATCGTCGAGGAAGGCCGCGCCGCGCTCAACGAGGAGACAGCGCAACAGCGGGCGAAGCTCGAGGCGGATCTCGCCGAGAAGAGCGCAGAGGCAGAGGCGCGCATCGAGGCAGCCAAGACGTCGGCCATGAAGGACGTGAACGCCGTAGCGGCGGACGTCGCCGCCGATATAGTGCGCCGGCTGATTGGCGCGGCGCCGCCAAAAGCGGAAATCGACAAGGCGGTGGCAGCCGCGCGGAAAGAGTAAGCGATGGAATTCATCTTCGAGCCCGAATTCTGGGTCGCCGTCTCGTTCTTCATTTTTGTCGGCCTCGTGCTCTATCTCGGCGTGCACAAGAAGATCGCCGCTGCGCTCGACAATCGCGCCGCCCAGATCAAGAAGGAGCTTGAAGAAGCGAGGCACCTGCGCGAGGCGGCCGAAAAGGTACTCGCCGACTACAAGCGAAAAGAGGGCGATGTCGCCAAAGAGGCGCAAGAGATCATCAGCCTCGCCGGCAAAGAGGCGGAAATTCTTGCCGAGGAGACTCGCCGTTCGATGAAAGAGCATTTCGAGCGGCGCATGAAACTTGCCGAGGACAAGATCGCGCGAGCCGAGGCCGAGGCCTTGCGCGAGGTCCGCAATGCCGCTGCCGATGCCGCGGTCATTGCCGCGCAGACACTCATTGCCAAGGGCCTCACGCCCGAGACTGCCGACAAGCTCGTCAAGCAGGGCATCGACGCGCTCAAGTCGCGCGTGAACTAAGCCTCATCGTTTGACGCTAAAAACCCCGGTCGCGCTCGGCAACCGGGGCTTCTCTGCGGGCTATTAGATGCGGAACACGGCGCCGGCCACCGAGCGGGGCCGCTCGCGTACCCGCCCACCGTCATTGCCCGAGCGCACGATCCACTCGCCGCTCGCAGTTTGCCCGGTAATGAATCCGACATGGTGAGGCCAAACCACCACTGCGCCGACGCGCGGGCCTGACGGGCTGCCCCAACGGGCCCAATTGCGCGCGAGGTTCATCTCGGGCCCGCCGCCCTTCTGGGTCCTCATCCACCATCCGCACCACCGCGCAGGCTTTCTCCCCAATGATGCGGAATGGATGTGGCGCTTTAGGGCCTGGCCCCTCGCGTGAGCAAGATCGGTCGGCAATGAGGCCGCGACTCCGACAATGGCCAACGAAAAAGCAATGTGACGCACTCTGAACATCGTGTGCCCGTCTCCTGATTTGGTTTTTGTGTGAGGAAGAGACCGACGAAGGTTCGAGCCGGTCTGCGCGCGCGGGCTAATCTACGGAAAAACAAGACAATAAATCGATTTACCCATGGCCATGTCTGGGCCATTTGGGGGCTTCGACCAGTGGGGAGAGAGCGGTTAGTAGGGCGAGAGTTTGGCGCCGGAGACGGCGGACAAGCGAGTAGGGCAGAGAGAAATCTGCGAGCTCAGTTGGGGCTCTTGGCGGAGCTTCCGGCCGAGGTGCCGCCCAACCACCGTCCCACACTCGACCAGAACGATGATGATGATGACGCTGATGATGCTGCGGGCTTCTGCGCAGGCTCGGTGCGAACGGTTCGCCTCATGCGGGGCCGCGACTTCTTCCCTCCTTCGACATAGCCGCTGTAGATCCACCCGTCCGTCGAATTTGCAGGGTCGGTCACGTGCAGCCAGCCGCGTTTGCGCTCCGTCAGCGAAAGCTTGGCGCCTTTTGCCACGACGCCTACGATGCGCGATGACCTCGAAGGCCCGTCCCGCAAATTGACATAGGCCGAAGGCCGCACCGTATTTGTGGCGCTCTCTTTTACTTCGGTCTGGGTTGACGCGGTCTGATCTGCATTGTCCGATTGAGGTTCGGCTGACTCTTCCGCCGGCGCTGTCGCCACATGTTGGGTCGGCGCGGTGGCAGCCTGCTCCGGCGTAATCCTGTCCTCCACGCCTACATCCTCCTGGATTGCCGCAAGGGTGGCGTCAGCACTGGCCGGGGCCGCGGCCTGCTCGGTGGGCGCGGGGGCGACCTCGAGCGTCGTGTCGGAGTGGGCGACAACGGCGCCGTCGGGCGCGATGAGCTTGATCGCGAGCTTCGACTCCCCGTTCGCGCTATCCGGCAAGACCAGGCGAAGGTCGCCGATCTGATCGGACCTCAAGTTCCACTCCGTGTCCCCATAGGGGCGCCCATCGGAGAAATTCGCTCCACGCGGCAAGCCGCTGATGGCGATGATGCTGCGCGCCGGCACGCCGTCAGTGCCGTCGAGCGCAATCGGGAACGGCACTTCGTCGCCCGCCGCTGCTTCGAGAATGGGAGGTGTTGTGAGAACTGCCGAGCTCGTCGTCTCCGTGACTTGCACAGCCGTCTCTAACGGTGGTGCAGACGAATTGGTGCCGCCGAACAGGAAAACTGCACCGAGGATCAAGTTCGGGACGAGCGCCGCGACGATCAGGCCGCCAATGAGCATGCGCATGCTTGGGGTGAGCGTGAATCCGGACGGCGCTGCAGAGGAGGCGGGAATTGGTGCCGGAGCTGGCGCGGGCGGTTGCTTCGCAACGGAAGGGCGCTCCAATTCGCGTCCCTTCTGCGGCTCGCTGGTTGGGGGCCCATTCCGAGCAGGTATCGGAGGCGCAAACCGTTGCACCACTGCAAGCTCGGCGGCAGTAAGCGAATGATTCCTCGCTCTTCCCTTATCGTGATGATCGCTGGCCGTACTGGCTGGGAGAATAAGCTTGAGCTGCCCCATGAGACTTGCTGGTCTGTTACTGACCACTCCCCTCGCGAATTGCGACCCACACGTGAGCAGGAGGAAGATTTGCATTCCTTCCGCCCTCAACAGACTGACGCCATCCACCGGAAACGCAAAGGGAGAACAGCGAACTCAACGAAGCACAGGAGACGTGGCATGCCGTTAGGCAACGGCCGTCGTACTTTTCACAAGTGCTGCGGATCCCTCTATCCTCCCCAAACCGTGGACGCCTTGCTGCGGTTCCCTGCACGAGTCCGAATTAATGATCGCCTTGGAGCAAGACGGTCCGCTGCCCCCAGTCTCCACTAGACTGCCAGTCCTATCAGAGGGCTGGACCGGTTTTTTGGCATCAAAGTGGAAAGAGCGGGGCGGTTGTTGCTGGGCCCGCAGAGAAACGCGTCGCTCGGAATTACGAATTTCGCCTGCTAACCGGCGTTAGCCTGGGTGCGATCGAAGGCGACGAACACTTTATAGTCCTCAGGTCTGGTGCCCATTTGGATTGGGAAGGCGATTTCGCGCACCATCGAGAAGTAGCCGGCCGGATCGCCTGGCGGGACGGTAGTGGTGATGGTCATCTTGTCGGTCGCAAGCGTCTTCTGATCCGAGCCTGCGACCCGAATACTCACGGGAAGTGTGACCGCCCCAGCCGCGCCCTTGGGCCCGAGCAGCACCCGGCCGGCGAAGCCGTATTTCACCACCACGCGATCGGAATAGAGCTGGCATTCGCGCGCCATCTTGGTGATCTCGCCGCGATGCACGACGGCAAGCTGATCGCCAACGTGGCCGGGCTGGTAGATGGTGAGCAGCCGGTCGCGCGGCCACGCCACGACTTGCGGGCAATGGGCGCTATTGCCGCCTGGGAGGTCGGTCCCGTTGTCGGCTTTCGCCGTCTCGAGCAGCTTATCCGGGGTGACCGCCGAAGCAGAGGTATCCTCGCTTCCGGAGCGAAAGGGATTGGAGAGCGTTGATACCGCGCAAGCGGAAAGAAGAAGAGGCGCGAAAAGCAGCCCCGAAAGGCCGCATCGGCGCAGCAAGAAAACTGCGTCGGCACGCTTCAACTTAGTCCGTACTCGGCTTGACATGTCAGGCCTCCCCGCCTGATATGCCGGGCTCGACCAAGAATCCGATTGTTTGATGTCGCGAGCTGCCAATTTCCCCAATGGGCGCAAACTATCCGCAGTCCCTAGGCGCGACAAGGCCGAACCTGAATCCCTTGCTGCCAGGCCATTTGCAGCCCGCTCGAGCATCTCACCGAGGCGATGATGAACGGCACGATTAAGGCCAATGGGAGGCATTGCAGCGGTCCTCCGTTGACCATCTACCTCGCCGCCCCAAGAGGCTTCTGCGCCGGCGTCGAGCGCGCCATCCAGATCGTGGAGCTTGCCCTCGCCAAATATGGCGCGCCCGTCTATGTGCGCCATGCAATCGTCCATAACCGCCACGTCGTCGAGAGCCTCAAGGCCAAGGGCGCGATCTTCGTCGAGGAATTGGACGAAATCCCGGAGACTGACGCGCCGGTGGTGTTCTCGGCCCATGGCGTGCCGAAGGCGGTGCCGGAGGCCGCACGCTCGCGGCGCATGTTCGTGCTCGACGCTACCTGTCCGCTAGTGTCGAAGGTCCATGTCGAGGCTGGGCGTCATTTCCAGGATGAGCGAGAGATCCTCCTGATCGGGCACGCCGGCCACCCAGAGGTGATCGGCACCATGGGCCAGTTGCCTAAAGGTTCGGTGCATCTCATCCAGACAATTGACGACGCGCTTTCCTTCACCCCCAAGAATCCCGCGAAGCTCGCGGTGATCACCCAGACTACGCTCTCGGTGGACGACACCAAGGAGATCGTTGACGTGCTGAGGCAGCGTTTCCCGCGCATGGTGATCCCGCGCAAGGACGATATCTGCTACGCCACGACCAATCGCCAGGACGCAGTTAAGCAGATCGCGCCGCGCTGCGAGCGCATGATCGTGGTGGGCTCGCCGAACAGCTCGAACTCGGTCCGCCTCGTTGAGGTGGCCGAGAGGGCCGGCTGTCCCCGGGCGGTGCTCCTCCAGTGTGCCAAGGAGATCGACTGGCCGCTCTTCGGCGGCATCAAGCACCTCGGCGTCACCGCCGGCGCCTCAGCACCCGAGGTTCTGATCGATGAGATCATCGACGCCTTCAAAGCGCGATTCGACATCAGAATCGATACCGTCACCACGGCAAAGGAAAGCATCGCCTTCAAATTGCCGCGCGAGCTTAGAGAGATGCCGGCGCTCTAGATGGCCGTCTATACCGACGTCTCCGACGAGGAGCTCGAATCCTTCATCACAAGCTATGACATCGGCGCGCTGACCTCATTCAAGGGCATCGCCGAGGGCGTCGAGAACTCCAACTACCTCGTCCACACCGAGAGTGGCCCTTACATCCTCACGCTCTACGAGAAGCGCGTCGCCCGCGAGGACCTGCCCTACTTCCTCGCGCTGATGGAGCATCTCGCCTCGCGTGGCATTACCTGCCCGCTTCCGGTCCACGATCGCGCGGGACGCAATCTGAAAGAGCTCGCCGGGCGTCCGGCAGCGCTCATTACGTTCCTCGAGGGACTATGGGTGCGAAGGCCGAGCCTCAAGCATTGCACAGGTCTCGGCGGGGCACTCGCGCGTTTTCATGTCGCCGGCGCAGATTTCCCCTTACACCGGGCAAACAGTTTGTCGCTGCCAGGATGGCGCACGCTATTCGGCGAGATCGGCAGGAGCGCCGACGAGGTTACGCCGGGGCTTTCCACCGAGATCGCGAAGGAGCTGCATCATCTCGAGCGGGCCTGGCCCTCCGAGCTGCCGCAAGGAGTGATCCATGCCGATCTTTTCCCCGACAACGTGTTCTTCCTCGGCGACAAGGTCTCGGGGCTGATCGATTTCTATTTCGCTTGCAACGACACGCTCGCCTATGACGTCGCCGTCTGTCTTAACGCCTGGTGCTTCGAGAAGGACGCGAGCTTCAACGTCACCAAGGCGCGAGCCTTGTTGCAGGCCTACGAGAAAGTGAGGCCGTTGACCACGCCAGAGCTCAAGCACCTGCCCACGCTCGCGCGCGGCGCAGCACTCCGCTTCCTCTTGACCCGCACCTATGACTGGCTCAACACCGACGAAAACGCGCTGGTCAAGACCAAGGACCCCACCGAATACTTGCGCAAGCTTAGGTTCCACCAACGCGTGCAATCCTACCGCGACTACGGGCTCAAGGAGCAGTGAACATGGCAGAGAGGCCGAGGGTGGTGATCCATACCGACGGCGCCTGCTCAGGCAATCCCGGGCCAGGAGGGTGGGGCGTGATCCTCCAATCGGGGCCGCATCGCAAGGAGCTCTCGGGCGGAGAGCATCTCACCACCAACAACCGCATGGAGCTCACTGCTGCGATCAAGGCGCTCGAGGCGCTGAAGTCGCCCTCCGAGGTCGAGCTTTATACCGACTCGAATTATCTTAGGGGCGGCATCACGAGCTGGATCAGAAGCTGGAAGCGAAACGGCTGGCGTACCGCGGATAAGAAGCCAGTGAAGAACGCCGAGCTATGGGAGCAGCTGGAGAAGGCTTCCGCGCGGCATAAGGTGCACTGGCACTGGGTCAGGGGTCATCACGGTCATGACGAGAACGAGCGTGCCGACGAGCTCGCACGCCAGGGCATGGCTCCCTTCCTCCTCTCCCGCAAGCCTGCTGGGGACTAGAGGCTTTTCAAGATCTTGGAAGCTGTGCTCGCTTCGGCGATGCCGGGAGACGCCTCGACATTGAGGATCTTCACCACGCCATCCTCGACGAGCGCGGAATAGCGCTTCGAACGGGTGCCGAGTCCGAAGCCCGAGCCGTCGAAATCCATCCCGATCTTCTTGGTGAACTCGGCATTGCAGTCGGACAGGAACAGCACCTTCTCCTTGCCACCCGACTTCTCCTCCCAGGCCGCAAGCACGAAAGGATCGTTCACGGCGATGCATACCACCCGGTCGACGCCCTGCTATTTGAAGTCGTCCGCGCTGTCGATGAAGCTTGGGAGATGCTTGAGATGGCAGGTCGGGGTGAACGCGCCCGGAACGGCAAACAGCACGACACGTTTGCCGGCGAACAGGTGGTCAAAGTCTCGAGACCATCGGGGCCCGCCACTCTGAAGGTCGCCTCCGGCAGGCGGTCTCCAACTTTAATCGCCATGTAGCACTCCTGAACGCTCGCTCGTCCCGCGCGGGCACCTTACCGGCTCGCCAAAGCCCGGCCAAGGCAACTATTTCGCCGTCCAGTCGGTCTGACTTGAGCCCTCATCCGAGACCAGGACGAAAGTAAGCGGCTTGCCCTTGATGGCGGCAGCCTCTTTGGCCGAGGCGAAGGTGACGGCGAAGCGCTGCTTGCCGGACGATGGAGGACCGAGCGACTTCGGTACAGGGACGAAGGTCTCGCCGGCGTCGATGAAAAGGTCTGTTCCCGTAGCATTGGATGGGAACAAGGCATCGATCAGAAGCTCGGGTTGGGAACCGTCGAGATCGGCAGTGACGGTTTCGATACGCGGCAACGAGCCTGGAGCGGAAACCTTGGGCACGCGAGCCAGCGAAGTTTCGAGCAGCGCGGCATCGCCGGGATCAGATGCGGCATCCGGCGGAAGCGCGAGCCCGAGGCTCACGTCGTTCGGCACGCACAGGGTCTTGCACAGCCCATAGCTCAAGGCGAGCCTCAGCTCGATCGGCTCGCCCTCGCGCTCCGGCGTGACCCTGACCGGGAATACGACCTCGTCGTCATAACCGATCGCCGTGCCGCCAGCGTCGGCGAAGCGATGCGGCGCGGGAAAAAGCACCTCAGCGTGTTTCAAATTCTTCGAGCCCCTGAAGTCGAAGCTCGGCGGCACGCCGGAGTCTCCGGGATTCCGCCAATAGGTTTTCCAACCGCCGTCCATTCGAAGCTGCACGCCGGCAAGAAGGTTGGGCTTGCCGTCGAGCTCGACCGCGCCTGAGACGAGCCGCACCTTGGATTCGGTAGAGCTGACCCACGGCGATTGGCTCGAAAGCGCGGCCGGTGCCCCACCGAGCAGCCCGGCGGTCAACATCGCGCCAAGAGCGAGACGAAGTTCGGGTGGTGCGGCGATGCGCTGAAATGAGGCAGATGCCATGATCATGACCAGTCGGGGGTGTTCTTCGGGCGCAATTTAGCTTCGAAGGCGAGAGCGCGCGACTCAGGCGACGGCGCGGAGCCTCACTCTTTCGTGAGCCATGCGGCGAAAATGCCTCGCCGCCTTATTTCCGTGTTGCCTCTTCCCTCGGAGCAGAACTGGAGTAGTCTTGTCTCATGTCAGCTAGTAGCGCATCCGACCGTCGCCAACGCGATCTCTATCTCGACGGCCAGCTCCTCGTTGCCATGCCGGCGATGGGCGACCCGCGCTTTGCGCGTTCAGTGATCTATCTCTGCGCGCACTCTGCCGATGGCGCCATGGGCATCATCATCAATCAACGCGCGCCAAATATCAGCTTCACCGAACTGCTCGAGCAGCTCAACATCGTGCCGCCCAAGGACCGGATCAGGCTGCCCTCGGGCCTGACGGCAATGGCTGTGCATCTCGGCGGCCCGGTCGAGACCGGGCGCGGCTTCGTGCTGCACAGCGCCGACTACTTCAAGGCCGAGAGCACGTTGCCCATCGACGAGAGCGTCTGCCTTACCGCGACCATCGACATCTTGCGCGACATTGCCAAGGGCACCGGTCCGGACAAGGCCCTGCTTGCGCTCGGCTATGCCGGCTGGGCACCGGGTCAGCTCGAGAATGAGATTCAGAACAATGGCTGGCTCAATTGCCCGGCAGACCCGGAGATCATTTTCGATCCTGAGGTCGACCGGAAATACACGCGCGCACTCGGTAAGATCGGCATTGACCCGATCCGCCTCGTTAACGATTCCGGTCACGCCTGATTCTGGCGTGAGTACTAAGCGGTGCCTGGCCGCGGCAGGGCCGGAACCGGCGAGCCGCCTTCGACCTTCACCTCTAGCCCGTGGGGCCCGGCCGATGAGTAGGCGCGCTCGCGCTCTTTGCGCCGGCGATGGCTCGCGAGCGCCGCGAGCAAGCCGGCCACATCCTTGGCCGGCATCGGCTCGCCGTAATAGTAGCCCTGACCATATTCGCAGCCGATCGAGCGGAGATAGGCGGCGTCGGCTTGCGTCTCCACCCCTTCGGCCACCACTTCCTTGCCGAGCTCATGCGCGAGCGCAATCACCGAACGAAGAATGAGCGGTGTCGAGCCGTTTAGTCCGCTGTCGCGCACGAGCGAGCGGTCGACCTTGATGGTGTCGCAGGGGAAGCGGTGCAGATAGCTCAGCGAGCTATAGCCGGTGCCGAAATCATCGAGCGTAAGGCTCGCGCCGAAGCTCTTGAGCCAAGTCAGAATCTCGACGGCGCGCTCAGGGTTCTCCATGACGAGCGATTCGGTGATCTCGAGCTTGAGAGTGCCCTTCGGCACCGCCTCGCGCGCAAGCATCAGCCTGATCTCCTGAACCATGTCCTGGCGGAAGAGCTGACGGCTCGACACATTGACGCTGACGAAAAGCGGGTCGCGATCGCGCGGCAGCACTCTGTGCCAGCTCGCCGCCTGCTCGAGGGCTTGGCTCAACACATAGTTGCTGAGTTCGACGATCATCCCTGACTCTTCGGCGAGCGGGATGAAGTCCTCGGCGCCGAGTTGGCCGCGGGTCGGATGATCCCAGCGGAGCAACGCCTCGAAGCCGGCGAGTTGGTTCGAGGCGAGCCGCGTGATCGGCTGATACAGCACACTGATTTGCTGCCGCCCTAGCGCCTTGCGCAAATCGCTCTCTGGTGGAAGCTTGCTCTCGTCCTCGGCGCGCATGGCGGGGCTGAAGATTTCGATGCGGTCAGCGCCGCTGCGCTTGGCGCGCAACATGGCGATCTCGCTTTCACGCAGCATGTCCTGCGCCGTCTCTTGCGTGCCGTCATGCACGACGATGCCGATTGAGGCGGTAAGCACGATCTCCTTGGCGCTGATCTTCATCGGCGTCCTGAGCGCTCGCCTCACCCGTTCAGCGAGTGTCGCCACAACTTGCGGATCGGAGTCGGAGATGAGCAGAATGGCGAATTGATCGCCGCCGAGCCGGGCAAGCGTGTCCTGGGCATTGAGGTGGCGGCCGAGCCTCCGCCCGAGCGTGAGCAGCATGCTGTCGCCGATGACGAGGCCGAAACTCTTGTTGACGTTCTTGAAGCGGTCGATGTCGATGTAGATCACGGTCGGCCGGTTGCCTTGACCTTCGCGCGCGCGGGTAATTGCGCCGCCGAGGCGATCGATGAACAGCTCGCGGTTGGGGAGTCCGGTCAGGCTGTCATGCACGGCATCGTGCATCAGCCGCTCATGCGAGCGCTTGAGGCTGGTGATATCGCGCAACAGGCCGAGACAGCGTAGCAGCCGAGCATTCTCGCACGGCGCGGCATGGGCCCTGAGGTCGTACCAGAGATAGGTGCCGTCGTGCCGCCTCAGCCTGAACTCCGTCTGCAAGTCTCCGCCGAGCTTTTGCTGCAAGGACCACAGCATCAGCCGGAAGCGCTCGCGGTCCGACGGATGCATGTGCTGGAGGAACTCATCGACGGCAACATTGAGGCTGCCGGGATCGAGCCCAAGCTCTTTTTCGATTTCAGCCGCGATGGTGATCTGGTCGCGGCCGGCCTGCCACTGAAACACATGCGTGCCAGAGCCATCGACGGCGAGAGACTTGACCTGCACGAGGCTGAGCGGGCCGAGCTGGGGACCGCCGCCGACGCGGAAGGCGAATTGCGTGACGGTGAAGCCGAGCAGAACGAGGATGAGCACGAGGCCGGCAACGAGGCCCGAGATGACGATGTCGCCCGAGAGCTTGCCGAGCACGATCATCGCCGCGCCGAACAGCCACACGAGCAGTAACAGCCAGCTCGGGATCAGAGCGAGCGCCCTGTCCTGGCCGCGCAGCGCGAGATAGGCGATCAGCGCAGTACCAATGCTCGCGATCGCCACGGTCGAGGCGCGGGCAAGGCCGGAGGCGAAAGTAGGATCGACGATGGCGACGAAGACCAAGCTGAACTGGACCACGATCCAGCACCAGAACAACGTCCTGATCCAAATGTGCCACAACCCGATGCGCAGGAAGGCGTAGAGGAAGAGCACGAGGCTCGCGGCGAGCCCTGCTTCTGCCGCTGCCCGGTAAAGCGCGGTGCGATCCGGACCGATCGGAAAGAGTTTGTTCCAGAAGCCGAAATCGACACAGAAATAGGCAAGCGCGGCCCAGGCGACGAGAGCGGTGGCCGGGAAGATCGCCTTGTGGTTGGCGGCGAAGATCGCGGTGAGGAAGATGGCAAGCAGTCCGGTGATGCCGAGCAGCACGCCGTTGAACAGCATGCGGTCCTGCTGCTTGGACTGGTAAGCATTGGGGTCCCATAGCGTGAGACGCGGCACTTGGCCTGAGCTCATCTCGGCAGCGAAGGTGATGGTCTGCCCGGGCTCGAGATTAAGCCGGAACATGTCGGCGCGGTCGCTTTTGAGCGGCTCCGGGCGGAAGCCAAGCGACGGCGTGACCGCGGAGATGCGCGCTGCGTCGAGCTCGGGCCACAGCACGCGCGAATTCGCGAGCGTGTAACGCGGCGCCACCAGCCAACGCACGATGCGCTCCGAAGTCGGGTTGGATAGGGCGAAGACGAGCCAGCCAGGATTGGTGCCTGGCGTGGAGGCCTGCACTGCCATGCGCCCGATGTAGCCGTCAGGGCCGGGGGCGGTTTCGATCTGCAATCTGTCGCCGCGGCCCTCGTAAAGCTCGCCCTTGGCGGTGATGTCGATCTTCTCCTGGTCGGGCTGGACTTGAATCGCTTCTACGGCGTGGGCGAGGCTTGCGGGGAGGACGAGAAGAACAAGAAGGACGAGCCGGGCGAGTGTCCTCGTCCAGCCTTCACATTGTCGCCGGGAAGGCGCCGCTCCGTCTCTCGGTGAGGCGTTCAGCTTCGCCATTCCTCCCCCGTCTCGCGCCTAGCGACTCGATCCAGCGACTTACGGGCGTGGATCGCTGTCGAGCAGCGCGTAAAGCAGATGGTCTTGCCAGACGCCGTTGATCCGCAAATAGCGACGGGCAAGCCCTTCGCGCCTGAAGCCTGTCCTCTCCAACAGCTTGATCGACGCCGTGTTGTTGGGCAGGCAAGCTGCCTCAAGCCGGTGCAGCTCAAGCGAGTCGAACACGAAGGGAATTACCGCGCGCACGGCCGCAGTCATGTAGCCTTGCTGCGCGTATTTGGCACCAATCCAGTAGCCGAGCGTACATGACTGGGTCACGCCGCGGCGAACGTTGCAGAGAGTGAGGCCGCCGACCAGATACCCGCTCATGGCGGCGAAAATGAAGAGCGCATAGCCCACGTCCTCGCGGAGATCGCGCAAGTAGTGGCGCACGCGGCGGCGGAAGGAGGCGCGGGACAGCTCGTCGGTGGCCCAAAGCGGCTCCCACGGTGTGAGAAATTCGTGGCTCGCGGCCCTGAGTTCGGCCCAGGCCGGATAGTCCGACATCTGCGGCGTGCGCAAAACGACCTTCTCGGCTTCGATGACCGGCCCAAGATCGCTCGGGGTTGCGGTTCTGAGCAACGCCATGGTTTAAGCGGACCCTTCAGGCCGCCTTGGTGGCTGGAACCGTGAATTTTTCCGCCACCCTGTCGAATCTTGCAACATGGAGAATGGGCCCAACCGTGGCAAGGCTTAGCGGAGACGTGATCAGCCTCTCGACCAAGCCTTGTACGTCTTTGCCTTCGACGCTTTCCACCTTCTCGATCAGCTCAGGGGTCGAGAGCGGGCGGCCATGGATCAGGATCTGCCGGGCGAGCTGCTCGGCGCGTGCGCTTGAGCTTTCAAGCCCCGCCAAGAGTCCCATCTTGAGCTGGGCCTTCACGCGGGCAATCTCGTCCTCGCCGAAGCCTTCCTCGGCCGCCTTGACCAGTTCTTCGCGGATCACGGCGAACAGCTCGTGCGCCTTGTTGGGACCTCCGGCGGCGTGAACGGCGAACAGGCCGCTGTCGGTAAGGCCGCTCGAAAAGGCATAGATCGCATAGCAGAGCCCGCGCTTCTCGCGCACCTCCTGAAACAGGCGCGAGGACATGCCGCCGCCAAGCGCGCCAGCACAAATCTGCGCGGCGAAATAGTCGGGATGGCGATAAGCCGGCGCCTCGAAGGCAAGCACGAGATGCGTCTGCTCGAACAGCTTGCCTGAGCGTCTTACGCCGCCGCCATAGGATGCGCCGCTAGGCTGTGGCGTTGCCGCCTCGTCGAGCGCGCCAAGCCTTCGCTCGGCTTCTATGACCAGCGCGGCGTGGTCGACCGCGCCGGCCGCTGCGAGCACCATGTTGGGTGCGTGATAATGGGCCGAGAGATAGGCGCCGAGATGGGCTCGCTTGAAGCGCCTCACGCTATCTGCCGTGCCGAGGATTGGACGCCCCACCGGCTGGCCCGGGAAAGCAGCCTCTTGCACCAGGTCGAAGACGATGTCGTCCGGCGAATCCATCGAGGCGGCGATCTCTTGCAGGATGACGTCGCGCTCGCGCGATAACTCGCTGCGGTCGAAGCGCGGCGCCAAGATGATGTCGCTCAAGATGTCGAGCGCCAACGCGAGGTCCTTGCGCATTACGCGCGCATAATAGGCAGTCGAGTCCACGCCCGTCGCGGCGTTGAGCTCGCCGCCGACTGCCTCGATCTCTTCGGCGATGTCGCGCGCGCTTCGCCGGGCGGTGCCCTTGAAGGCCATGTGCTCGAGGAAGTGCGCGACGCCGTGCTCGCTCGTCTCCTCGCTGCGGCTCCCTGCCCCCACCCACAAGCCGAGCGATACCGTCTCGACTTCGGACATGGTGTGGCTCACCACGGTCAAGCCATTGGTAAGCTCTGACCGCTCGACGCTCACGCCCGCACCTCAACTTTGCGGCCGCGCGGGTTCATGCCTCTGCCCCGTGCGCGAGCGTTGCTTTCGATGAAGTCGGCGACGGCGGGAAAGTCGTTGGGAAGTGTCGTGCAGCGCTCAGTCTGGCCAAGCCGGAGCCTCAGCCTCTCGGGCTGCTCCGGCACGCGGCCCGTGGCGCGCGCGACTGCTTCCGGGAATTTGGCGGGATGGGCTGTCGAGAGTACGACCATTGGCGTCGAGCCAAGTCCCCCTTCCCGCCCCGCTGCGGTCACAGCCACAGCGGTATGCGGATCGGCCAGCACACCGGTCTCCTCGAACAGTCCGCGAATAGTCATCTCGGTATCATGCTCACCGACCGAATGCGCCGTGAACAGGGAGCGCAATTCTGCCAATTCGGTCTCGGTGAGGCGGAAGGCCTTGGTTGTGCGGAGCTCGTCCATAAGCGCTCTCACCCGCTGCGCGCTTCGGCCTGAAAGCTCGAACAGCAGGCGCTCGAAATTGCTTGCAAGCTGAATGTCCATGCTCGGGCTAGAGGTGGCGATCACGCCCTTAGGCTCGTACTGACCCAAGGCAAGCGCGCGGGGCAGACTGTCATTGAGGTTCGTGGCGATAACGAGGCGCGCGACCGGAAGACCCATCGCCCGAGCCGCGTAACCCGCGAAAATATCACCGAAATTTCCAGTGGGCACGGTGAAGGCTATGGCGTGATGGGGTGCGCCGAGGCTAACACCCGCGGTGAAGTAATAGGGGACCTGCGCGAGAATGCGCGCGAAGTTGATCGAGTTGATGCCGGTCAGCCCGAGCCGGTCGCGGAGCGCGCCATCGCCGAATAGCGATTTCACGATGCCCTGGCAGTCGTCGAAAGTCCCTTCCAGCGCGATATTGTGAACGTTGCGCTCCGTTGCAGTCGTCATCTGACGGCGCTGCACGTCGCTGACACGGCCCTTTGGGTGCAGGATTAAGACGTCGATCGCCTCGAGCCCGCGAAACGCCTCGATCGCCGCAGCACCCGTATCGCCCGACGTGGCGCCGATCACCGTGGCATGCGCGCCTTTGCGGATCAGCGCGCGGTTCATGAGCCGCGCCACGACCTGCATGGCGAGATCCTTGAAGGCGAGCGTCGGCCCGTGAAACAGCTCCAAGATAAAGGTGTTGGGTGCGATCTGCCGCAATGGTGCCACCGCCGGGTGATGGAAGCTGCCATAGGCTTCCTCGAGCACCGGCTCGAGATCGCCGAGGCAAGGATCACCTTCGAGATAAGGACGCATGATGCGGTATGCCGCGTCGGCATAGTCGAGGCCGGCGAGGCTTCCGATTGCATCAGGATCAAGCCGTGGCCACGCTTCAGGCACATAGAGGCCGCCGTCGCGGGCGAGCGCGGCAAGGAGTACGCCTTCGAAGGAGAGCGCCGGCGCTTCACCGCGCGTCGAGACGAACTGCACAACACGCCTCCTGGCTGAGGGCGGGGGTTTTCGAGGGGAACCTACCGTCAGGCGCGCTGGCCCGCAACAAGGCCAAAAAGCCTTAACTTATGGTCACTCCCTCCGGTAAAGGCTGCGCACGTAAAACGCGTAGATGACGATGAGAGCAGCGGCGAGCCCGAACCAGGTGATGGCGTATTGCAGGTGATTGTTGGGGAGCGAAAGCCGCGTCTGCCCTCCTTCGGGCCAGCCGCCCGGAACGTCGCTCTTCTCGGCTTCGATGAAGAACGGCGGCACGTCGAGCGTCGCCGTCGGATACATGGAGTGGACCATTCGGTCGAGGTCGCGCCAGAACCAGCGATTGGCTTCAGGTTCATTGTCGGGCGTGAAAAGGCCTTGCGTATCCGGAGCGCGCACGATGCCTGTAATAGTGGTTGTTCCTTCGATCTCGCCTGACGCGCGGGTCGACGGGTCCTTGAGGTTATCAGGGACAAAGCCGCGATCTACGAGAACCAGCCCGCCTTGGGTCGTGTTAAACGGCGTGATCACGTGCCAGCCGGGCGTTCCGTCATAGATTGACTGGGAGAACAGATAGCGCTCCTTGGTATTGTCGAAGCGGCCCTCGACACGGACGCGGTAGTAGCTCGGGTCGCGTCCCTCCTTGGCGAGCGCAATTACTTGATCGAGGCTGATGGGCTCGCCCTTGGTGCGTGCGTCGATCGCGGCGATCAGCCCCTCTTTCCAGTGCAGCCGCTCCACCTGCCACACGCCAAGCCCGATCAGCATGGCGAGCGCGGCGAGAGCGAGGGCAGTGAAGCCTATTAGGCCTTTGGTCTGCATCGCGCGCCTATTCGGTGGCGAGCTTGCCCTCTTCGGCCTTGTGCCTGAACTGAAGCGCGATCAGCACGCCCTTGAACGACCGAAGTAGGACGAGCGGCAGGATGATGGCGAGCGGGCCCCACAAAGCTGCGTGCAGCCAATAAGGCGGCGAATAGAGAATCTCGACGATCAGCGCGGCGCCGACCACGATGAATCCGGTGACCAGGATCACGAACACGGCAGGCCCATCGCCGGAATCGGCGAAGCGATAGTCGAGGCCGCACACATTGCAACCCGGTGCAAGCGCGAGGTAGCCGGAATAGAGCTTTCCGCGGTGGCAGGATGGGCAGCGGCCGAGAATCCCCGCCAAAATCGTCGACCCTAGCGACGGCACGTCCTGCGCGACTTCGTGAGCCATTTCAGGTTCCTTCAAAACGAAAGGGCGGCCGCGCGGCCGCCCCCTCCAAAGACGCCAAAGGCGCCGTTATTCCACAGGATAGTTGGACCCGGCTCCCCACACATAAATGCAGGTGAACAGGAACAGCCACACCACGTCGACGAAGTGCCAGTACCACGCGGCGGCTTCGAAGCCGAAATGCTGCTTCGGAGTGAAGTCGCCGCGCATCGCCCTCATCAGCATCACCGTCAGGAAGATAGTGCCGACGATCACATGGAAGCCGTGGAAGCCGGTCGCCATGAAGAACACAGAGCCGTAGATGTGGTTGGCGAAGGCAAATCCTGCGTGGGAATATTCGTAAGCCTGGCAGAGAGTGAACAGGATGCCGAGCACGATGGTGCAGAGCAGGCCTCTCACCAGGCCCTTTCGATCGTTGTGCAGGAGCGCGTGATGCGCCCACGTCACCGTGGTGCCCGAGGTGAGCAGGATCAGCGTATTGACGAGCGGCAAGCCCCACGGGTTGAAGGTGTGGGCGAACCAACCGAGGCCAGCAACGTCGGTATCGGCGCTCGGCACCGGCGGCCACTGCCCGCCAAGCACTTGGGTCCTTGCATAGGTGATGGCACTGTCGGGATAGAGCGCGGCGTCGAAATAGGCCCAGAACCACGCGACGAAGAACATCACCTCCGAGGCGATGAACAGGATCATGCCGTAGCGTAGATGGAGTTGCACGACCGGCGTCTCGTAGCCCTCGTGCGCTTCCCTGATCACGTCGCGCCACCAGCCGAACATGGTGAAGATGACGAGCAGGAAGCCCGGGATGACGTACCAGAGATGTGGCGTACCGGCCTTTTTCGAAATGAAATAGAGCAGCGCGCCGATGGCCAGCGTAAAGGCCCCAACTGAACCCACGATTGGCCACGGGCTCGGATTGACGAGATGATAATCGTGCTGTCTCGCGTGGGCGTCGGCCATCGTGCTTTCCCTTCCTCCAGAATCTAGCCTTGCGGCACGGCGGTCACGCCGGGATCGTTGTCGCTGCGGTAGAACGTATAGGACAGAGTGATATCGGTAATGTGCTTGGTGTCCTCGTCGTCGACGATCTTGGGATCGACGAAGAAGGTCACGGGCATCTCGACGCTCGCATTCGCGGCGAGCGTCTGCTTCTTGAAGCAGAAGCATTCGATCTTGGTGAAGTAGCGGCCGGCAAGCTCTGGCGCTACGTTGAACACCGCGGTGCCGCTGACCGGCGCGCTTGTCTTGTTGGTCGCCTTGAAGAAGGCGAGCGCCACCTCGCCGATCTTGACGTCCATGACCCGCTGATCAGGCGCGAAGGTCCAGGGCAGCGCGCCGTCGACATTGCCGTCGAACCTGACCCGGATGGTGCGGTCGAGCACCTCACCCGGCGCGCGCTCCGCGCGCTGCGGCACGCCGCCATAGCCGGTGGCCTGGCAGAACAGCCGGTAGAGCGGCACGGCAGCGAAGGATGCGCCCACCATTGCCGCGACCAGGCCGACGAGGGAGAGCGCCAGCAGTCCATGGCGCTTCCGCTGCTTATCCTGCGCTGGCTCGGTCATGAGGTTACCTGAGATCACAGCGGCCGGTCGGCCACATTGCCGCCCAGCCTGACGATGGTAACGATAAAGAACAGCACGACGAGCGCGGCAAGGATCCAGGCGATGGCCAGGGATCGCATGCGTTGGCGGCGTTTTCGTTCTTGTCCCGCATCTTGCATTACGACGTCCAGGGAAGCGGCAGGAGACAGCTGATGTCGAAGCCCTGCTCGACGAGAATGGCGGCGAACAGGAGGAAGAGATAGAGCACGGAATAGGCGAACAGGTTCTTGGCGGCGCGGTCGGCGCTCTCCCCTTCCCGCTCGCGGTAGCAGTCATAGGCAAACACGACGAACAGCGCACCAAGCACCGACGCGATGACTGCATAGAACGTGCCGCCAAGGCCGATGAGCGCTGGCGCCATGCCGAGCGGTGCGAGGATCAGGCTATAGATCAGGATGTGGCGCCTGGTGCTGTCTGGTCCGCTTACCACCGGAAGCATCGGAATGCCGGCACGCGCATAATCCTTGGTCCTGAGCAGGGCGAGAGCCCAGAAGTGCGGCGGCGTCCATATGAAGATGATGAGGAACAGCACGAAGGATTGCAGGCTCACGGTGTCAGTCGCGGCGGCCCAGCCGATCATCGGTGGAACGGCGCCGGCAGCTCCACCGATCACGATGTTCTGCGGCGTCGCCCGCTTGAGCCACATGGTGTAGACGAAGACATAGAAGGCGATGGTGAGCGCGAGCAGCGCCGCGGAGAGCCAATTCACCATCAACCCGAGGCAGATCACCGAACCCGCGCCAAGCACTGCGCCGAAATCGCGTGCCTCGAGCTCGCTCACCTTTCCGCGGGGAACCGGCCGCGCGGCAGTGCGCGCCATCCGGGAGTCGATATCGGCGTCGTACCACATGTTGAGCGCGCCGGCGGCTCCCGCACCCACCGCGATGCAGATCAGCGCCGCGATGGCGAGCACTGGATGCATCGAGCCGGGCGCCGCGACGAGACCGACCAGAGCCGTGAACACCACGAGGAACATCACCCGGGGTTTCAGCAGCGCGACATAGTCGGCGATGTCACCGCCGGCGTCGGCTTCGAACGCCTCATGTACTACGGGCAATCCGCCGTCGGCCATGCTTCACTCACTTTTGTCGATGCCGCGGCGGGGACTCGGCCACGGCCGCCTGCTCATAACCAGCTCTGCTCATTTGATGCGCGGCAGCGTCTCGTAGCTGTGGAAGTTCGGCGGCGATGGCAGCGTCCATTCGAGCGTGGTGGCGCCCACTCCCCAGGGATTGGCTGGAGCATGCACCCGACGCGCAAACGCCTGGGCGATGCCGTACAGGAACACGAGCAGACCGGCGAACGCGACGTAAGAGCCGAGCGAGGCGACGAAGTTCCAACCTGCGAACGCATCGGGATAGTCGGCGATGCGGCGCGGCATGCCGGCGAGACCGAGAAAGTGCATCGGGAAGAAGGTGAGGTTGGCACCGATGAACATCAGCCAGAAATGCAGCTTGCCGATGGTTTCGGAGTACATGTAGCCGGTCATCTTGGGGAACCAGTAGTACCAGCCGCCGAAGATCGAGAACACGGCGCCGAGCGACAGCACGTAGTGGAAATGCGCCACCACGTAATACGTGTCGTGGAACGAGCGGTCGACGCCTGCATTGGCGAGTACCACGCCGGTCACGCCGCCGATGGTGAACAGGAAGATGAAGCCGAGCGCCCATAGCATCGGCGTGCGGAACTGGATCGAGCCACCCCACATGGTGGCGATCCAGGAAAAGATCTTAACGCCGGTAGGCACGGCAATGACCATGGTGGCGAACACGAAATAGGCCTGCGTGTTCACGCTGATGCCGGCCGCATACATGTGGTGAGCCCACACCACGAAGCCGATCACGCCGATAGCGACCATGGCGTAAGCCATGCCGAGATAGCCGAACACCGGCTTCCGCGCGAAGGTCGAGACGATCTGGCTGATCATGCCGAAGCCCGGCAGGATCAGGATGTAAACCTCGGGGTGGCCGAAGAACCAGAAGAGGTGCTGCCAGAGCAGTGGATCGCCGCCATGCGCGGGATCGAAGAATGCCGTGCCGAAATTGCGGTCGGTGAGCAGCATGGTGATGGCACCTGCAAGCACCGGCAGCGACAGCAGGAGCAGGAAGGCGGTGACCAGGATCGACCACACGAATAGCGGCATCTTGTGCAAGGTCATGCCCGGCGCACGCATGTTGAAGATGGTGGTGATGAAGTTGATGGCGCCGAGGATCGACGAAGCACCAGCAAGGTGAATCGACAGGATGGCGAAATCCATGGCGATTCCAGGCGTGCCCTTGGTGGTAAGCGGCGCATACAGCGTCCAGCCAGCGCCGACGCCATTGCCTCCAGGCATGCCCGGCATGAACAACGAGGTGAGCAGCAGCGCAAAAGAGGCCGGCAGCAGCCAGAACGAGATATTGTTCATGCGAGGGAAGGCCATGTCAGGCGCGCCGATCATGAGCGGCACAATCCAGTTGCCGAACCCGCCAATCATCGCCGGCATCACCATGAAGAACACCATGATGAGGCCGTGCGCGGCGACGAAAACGTTGAACACCTCGGGATCGCTGAAGATCTGCATGCCCGGGTTCATCAACTCGAGCCGCATGGCGATCGACAAGATGCCGCCGATCACGCCGCCAGTCATGGCGAAGATCAGGTACATCGTGCCGATGTCTTTGTGATTGGTGGAGTAGACCCAGCGGCGCCAGCCATAAGGATGCTCCTCATGATGGGCCACATCATGATGGACGTTGGAATGAGTGGACTGTGCCATAGTCGTCTTCCTCTTAGTCTCGTCTGTCTCTCAAATCGTTCGTCGCGCGAGCGTTGCTCGCTAGTTCTGCGCCTCGGCCACTTTGCCGGCCTCGTCCTGTGATGCGCTGGCGGCCTTGGTCTTGGCCAGCCAATCGTTGAACTCCTGCTCGGACACGACGCGCACGGCGATCGGCATGAATGCGTGGTTGCGTCCGCACAGCTCCGAGCACTGGCCGTAGTACCAGCCCTCACGTTCGGCCCGGAACCAAGTGGTCTGCAGCCGGCCGGGCACGGCGTCGAGCTTGATGCCGAAGGACGGCACCGCCCAGTCGTGGATCACGTCGTTGGCCTTGACCTGGACCTGGATGTTCTTGCCGACCGGCACCACAACCTCGTGGTCGACGCTGAGCAGGCGCGGCTGGTCTTGTTTCAGGTCGGCATCCTGCACGATGATCGAATCGAAGTGGATGCCGTGATCGGGATAGTCGTAGGTCCAATACCACTGGCTGCCGGTGGCGGTAATGGTGAGGTCAGGCTTGGGAAAATCGTATTGGGCGAACAAGAGCCTGAAGGACGGGATGGCGATGGCAACCAGGATCAAGATCGGGATCACGGTCCAGGCGACCTCGATCGGAGTGTTGTGCGAGGTGCGCGAGGGAAGCGGGTTGGTGTTCTCGTTGAAGCGCTGCATCACGTAGATGAGCAGGCCGAGAACGAAGAGGGCTATCAGCGTGATGATGATGGTGACGTAGGTATGGAACGAGGTGATCTGGTCCATGATCGGCGTGTTGGCCCGCTGAAAACCGATTTGCCAAGGGGCCGGCTGTCCGTCCGTGGCGTAAGCCACGCCGCCCGAGGCCAGCACGGCGGCTACCAGCATCACGATTCGACAGAAAATCGCCATCCCTTCACTCCTAAAGCCTGTTCCCTGACCGTCCATCTCCCGGGAGAGGCGGCCGGCCTTTCGCCATTGGGCGGGGCGAACCCAAGTCTTGCCCATGCCGCTTGATCTAAAGCAAGGGCGGCGCGGAGGAATCAGTCCCGAATATATGGCGTCGCCCCCACCGTCATTCTGCCGCCCCGCCTAGCGAACTTGCGGAGTTGGCTGCTCTTTTCCGGTGTTAAAATCATAAACAATATACATTGGCAACACTCATGTGATTCATGCCGCGCTGCGGCATATGCACGCTCGCCGCGCGGGCTTTTGGCGTCGGGGAGAAGTTCCGTGAAACCTATGCGTCGAAATTTAGCCCCAATACTCGGCGATGGCGGTTTTCCATGCTGCGCATTCTCGCTTCGACGCGCCTGCTCTTACAATCTAATGTTGCAAGACGTAATCGGCGCTTGATAAAGCGGCCGCGCCGGGTCCTCTGAAGGTCATGTCCCTTCCGCTTCACCTCCGAGCTTTCGTGCCGAGTGCGTGGGCGATTGCCACGATCGGCCTTGGCTTCGTCTTGCTGCTCGGGCTTGCGACTCAAGGTGAAGCACAAGGGGCGGCGCCAGATGCCGGCTCAGAAGCGGCTCCGGCGGCTACCGGACCCGGCAGCGTGGTGCGTGCCACCCATGGCGCTTGGCAGGTCTCCTGCCGCACCCCGCCGGGGGCCAAGGAAGAGAAATGCGCGCTAGTGCAAAGCGTCACCGCCGAGGACAGGCCGAATGTCGGACTGACCGTGGTGTTTTATAAAGCGATCGGCGAGGACAAGAAGCTGCTCCGCGTGGTGGTGCCGCTCGGCGTGCTGCTGCCGACCGGCCTCGGCCTCAAGATCGACGGCCAGGACGTCGGCAACGCGCCGTTCCTCAAATGCGGCAAGCGCGGCTGCGTGGCAGAGGTGGTGTTGCAGGACGAAGTCATCAACAAGATGAAGAACGGCGGCACCGCCATGTTCATCATCTTCGACACGCCCGAGGCTGGCATCGGCATCCCCGTGAGCCTGCAAGGTTTCGGGGACGCGCTCGCCAACCTGAAATAAACAGCCTTCGCAAAACGCAAAAAAATCGGCGACAGAGAAAGGAGACTCTGCCGCCGAAAACATCCGTCTTTGGAGGACGGACTCTCGTCCCATCCGTGCAGGGTAGCAGACGGGACGATGACTTGGCCTGCATATGGTTAGCGGCTCTAGTCCGGTCAAGGCTGCCGCCCATCGCGCTCGCACAGACGCATAATAACGCAGAGGTTGAGCGCGGGCACGGATCTCGCGCTTGAAATGATTCGGGGGTATGCTGTCTTTTGGGAGCCAATAAAAGGTACAAGGCGCACGGGATCTAGCCGGGGGACTTGATGCGTCGCTTTAGGCGGCGTCAGGAGCATCGGTTCATTGCGAGGTAGGGAACGCGGGCTTCAGCGAGGTGCCCGGGTGAACTTCTTCAATCCCTCCGCTAACGCAAGCGTGTTTGCCCAAGTCGACGTCACCTTTGGCGACGACCTCGACGGTGTCGGCGGCAAGGCCGGCATGCGCGTCACCTGGTAGGCATACGGATTACTTTTTCCCGCATTTCTGCTTGTCAGGCTTCCACGCGCAAACATCTTGTTTCGCTCCACAAGCCATCTGACTGAGACCGCGGCACGGATTGGCAGTCTTCGCGCCTTCCTCGGCGGTCGTGGACGATGCCGTGCTCGCCGGCTTGGATTCGGCCTCGCCCGATGTCGCGGCCGGAGGAGGCGCAGGCTTCTCGGGCTTCTTGATCGGCGGCCCCGCCAGGAACTTCCATGCATCGGGATGGTCGCATCCAACCAAACCGGGCTGTTGCTGATCGCCTTCGACGGCGAGACATCCGCCTTTCTCCACCGACTGGATCTTGTAGGTGATGTCGCCGCTGAGTTTCTTGTCGAGCGAGTCCTCGAGCGCCGCGATCCGCCCGCTCAAGGCGAGGATGGTCTCCTCCAAATGCGAGATGTGCTGCTGCAAGCAGGCCATCCGGTCCTGGTCGTTCTTGATGTCATCGCAATAGGTGAGACCGAGCGCCTCGGCCGGCGCGGCGAATGCAAGAGTAAAAACTGCGGCGACGATGGCTGTAGATGCGCGCATGTGATCCTTCTCCCGCTGACCAAACTATCGGTCGCGGCGCGACCCGTTTTCCGCTGGGCGCTCCCGCTAGGCTTGCAAGATATGGCGAAGTGTGGTGCACACCCGTTCGATGTCCGCGTCGGTAAGTCGCCCGTGCGTGGGCAAACAAATGCCGCGCGAGGCACAGTAATCGGCGTTCGGATACGCACCGCCCGGTTCACGGTAAGGCGGCAGCTGGTGCATCGGATAGAAAACCGGTCGCGTCTCGATTCCCTGATCCTCGAGCGCCGTGAGGATCTCATCGCGCGTCTTCTTCACCTTATCGGACAAAAGGACGGTGTACATCCAATAGGCCTGCCGTGCCCATAACGCTTCGCCCGGGCTCAGGACGAACTCCGAAAGCGATGCGAGCTGCGCATCGCAGTGCGCGGCAATCTGCCGGCGTCGCGCCAGGTGATGATCCACCCGCTCGATCTGGGCGAGCCCGATGGCTGCAGCGAGGTTCATCATGCGGTAGTTGTAGCCGACCACATCGAACCAATAGCGCTTGTGCGGACTGACCCCTTGCCCACGGTAGAGTCTGACCTTGTCGGCGAGAACGTCATCATTAGTCGTGACCATTCCTCCTTCACCGGTAGTTACGATCTTATTGCCGTAAAAGGAAAAGGCCGCGCATCCTCCCAACCCGCCGACGCGCGCGCCGCGATATTCCGCGCCATGTGCCTCGGAGGCATCCTCGACAACGAAAAGCTGATGGCGCTGGGCGATCCGGCGAACCTGATCCATCTCGGCGGGATGGCCGTATAGGTGGACTGCGATGATGCCGCGCGTGCGCGGGCCGACCTTCGCTTCAATGGCCGCGGGGTCGATATTGAAGGTGGTCCGGTCGACATCGACCAACACCGGGCGGCCGCCGCAATAGCGCACCACATTGGCGGTGGCGACATAAGTCAGAGTTGGCACGATGACTTCGTCGCCAGGCTTGAGGCCGAGCGCAATCAGGGCCAGATGCAGCGCGCATGTTCCGTTGCAGGTCGATATGGCATGGCGCACGCTGCAGAATTCGGCGAATTTTCGCTCGAAGTCGGCGACGAAACGCCCGACTGAGGAAATCGAATTTGTCCGCAGGCATTCTTGGACATATAGCGCCTCGTTGCCGTCGAGCACGGGACCGCCCACAGCGATATTGCGTCGCGGCTTGATGGAACTATTCACGATCCAGGACTCGAATTGAAATCAACCCTGACGTCGAAGGTCTTTTCGCCCGGATACCGCCTAATCGAGATCCGACGTGTTCCTCCTGAGCCGTAGACCGGCCCGAGCCACTGGTCGAGCCAGGGCCGGATCAATTCCTCATAAGCCTCACCGAAGACGGCGCCGGGGGTGGGTGTATCAAACTTGAGGACGCCTTTTGCGAACACTTGCAGCCTTCTGCAGGACCAGAGCTGCTTCCTCCACGCGGAGACGGGGTGCAAAATGCTGACCGCGGGATCGACAAAGGTCTTAAAGCCAATTTTTGCCGCCTCCTGGCAGATGCCAATGAGCAGTCCATGATCGTAATCCGCTCTAAAACGAATGTTGGATCGAAAAATGGCGGTATCGAACAAGACGTAGCTGCCGACTGAGCTTAGCTCGATCGGTTCGTGGGGTGCGTCGGGAAAGTAAGGTTCGATCGAAGTAATTCGCGAGCCGTTTTTGTCGCGAAATCCCCGCTGTCGTAGAAAACGCTGTTGAGATAGATCCACGGCGCGATGATCGGCTTGTCGTGCGCGAGCAGTGCTTCCATCGTGTCGTCTGGATAGGACAGATCTGCTTCGACCCAGGCAAGATGGGTCAAGGTCCCGCTCGATCGCGATCTCGATCTGCCGTTGGCGTTCGAAGTTGTCGCCCGCTGCGGCGAGGACAAGCCAGCCGTCCGGCAGCTCCGAGATGGCCGTCACTACCGGGAAGCCAGCAAATTTCTGACCACAGCGAGCGGAGGGATCCACGAAAGTCAATGCAGGCACGCCAAGATCGAGAGCAACATCGGCAACGCTGCGCGCGTGCGAGCCAACACCGATGACGAACAGGCCGCGCGGAATCAGCATGCGCACAGCGGACTCGTCATGACACAGACACGAGGGAGAGATGCGATATTCACCGGCGCCAACAGTCCTTGATGCTCCAACCTCCTCACCAGCGCCGCGCGTTCACCTTCAACCCGCCCGAATGTATAGCCGCGGCAGAAAGACTTAAAAGGCCTGCGTCTCGAACACTTTGTCGATATCGCCGTGCCAGGGGCCATGATAGTCGGCAAGCAGCCGGTCTGCCGGCGAACGCTCAGTTTCAATCGTCTCGACCAGAGGGTCGAGCGCGGTGCGCTCGTCCTCGCCCTTGCGGTTGAGCCTCGCGCGCCTCCGCAAGCCTTCGAGGGCCAGGTTCACCGCGTCGCGGGCGACGTTCCGCAAAGTGAGGCCGCGGAACGGCGTCGAAAGACCGAGGCGCGGCACCTGGTCGCGCAACGCTTGCCGCTCCTCCTCGGTCCAGTCGGCGATTAGGGCCAAAGCCTCATCGAGCGCTCCCGGGTCATAGAGGATGCCCGTCCAGAAGGCTGGCAAGGCAGCGAGCGCACGGAATGAGCCAGCGTCGGCGCCACGCATCTCGAGGTAGCGCTTCAGCCTGACATCGGGGAACAGCGTGGTGAGATGGTCGGCCCAGTCGTCGAGCGTCGGCCTAACGCCGGGCAGCGCCTTGAGCTTGCCCGCCATGAAGTCGCGGAACGAGGCGCCCGCCACGTCGATATAGTGGCCGTCGCGATAGACGAAATACATTGGCACATCGAGCGCGTAGTCGACATAGCGCTCGAAGCCCATGCCCTGCTCAAAGGCGAAGGGCAGAAGCCCGGTGCGATCGGGATCAGTGTCGCGCCACATCTCGGCACGATACGACTGAAAGCCGTTGGGCTTACCATCGGTGAAGGGAGAGTTGGCGAAGAGCGCGGTGGCGACTGGCTGAAGCGCGAGCCCCACGCGGAGCTTGGCTACCATGTCGGCCTCGCTGGCGAAATCCATGTTCACCTGCACCGTGGCGGTGCGGAACATCATGTCGAGGCCGTGTTTGCCGCGCTTCAGCATATAGCGCTTCATGATCCGGTAGCGCTCCTTCGGCATCACCGGCGTCTCGGCGAGAGTCCATTTCGGCGAGAAGCCGAGCCCGAGGAAGCCGATGCCGAGATAGCCTGCGACTTCCCCCACCTCGGCGAGATGTTGGCGGATCTCTTCGCCGGTCTGGTGCACCGTCTCGAGAGGTGCGCCCGACAGTTCGAGCTGGCCCCCCGGCTCGAGACTGATGGCGCCGCCCCTCGAACAGTCCTTGCGACGAAGGGCGATGATGTTGCCCTTCTCGGTGACGGGGTCCCAGCCGAAATCCCGCAATCCCTCAAGCAGCGCGCGGATGCCGCGGTCGCCGTCATAAGGAACCGGCGCCCGGCTCTTTTTGTAGAAGCCGAACTTCTCATGCTCGGTGCCGATGCGCCAATCGCTCCTCGGCTTGCAACCTGCTTCGAGATAAGCCGCGAGCTCATCCCGCGAGGAGATGATGGGGCTTTCGGGCCCGCTCACCCGTGTCGACATGAGGAGAGCTCCGTTTCGTTGGGAGGAAGTTTGCCCCGGCAGCGGGGTTCCCGGTCCGAGCGCAAAAGGCGGCCTTTATGGCGCTCTCTTTACCGGCCTGACAAGGGCCCTTACCGCCAATCGCCCAGCGCGGCATTCACCAGCGCGAGCGCCGCGACCGCCGCAGTATCGGCGCGCATCACGCGAGGTCCGAGAGAAATGGGAAGCACAAAGGGCTTTGCAAGGAGAGCCGCACGCTCATCGCGGTCAAAACCGCCCTCCGGCCCGATCAGCACGGCCACAGGACGCGGACCGACGCGCGAGAGCGCCTCGATGGGCGAGGCATGCGGCGCGACCTCGTCGGCGAAGATCAGAAGCCGGCCCTCGTCCCAATCTTCAATGACCCTGGTGAGCTTCGCCGGCTCCATCACCTCGGGCACGTGCAGGAGGCCGCTTTGCTCCGCAGCCTCGATGGCATTGGCAAGAATGCGCTCGAGCTTGACCCGCTCGGCCACGGTATGGCGCGTGATCACCGGCCTGAGCGCACTGACGCCCATCTCGGTCGCTTTCTGCGCCATATAATCGAGGCGGGCACGCTTGAGCGGCGCGAACAGATAGTGCAGATCAGGCCCGTCCTCTTGCGGACGCGTCTGGTGGTCGAGCGTGAGTTCGGCGCGCCTCTTACCGACGGCGCTGAGCTCGGCGCACCATTCGCCGTCCTTGCCGTTGAATACGAGGAGCTTCTCGCCCTCGTGGAGCCGGAGCACATTGCCGAGATAGTGGACGTGGTCCGCGTCGAGCTCGACCTTGCCCCGGCCCTTAAGCGGAGACTTGACGAATAGGCGCTGGAGCTTATGGGGCATAATGGGTCGGCGAGCCCGAGAGTGACCGGCGAAGCCTCAAACACATGATGGCGTCAAACACATGACACGTCCCCTGCCCCAAGGCAAAGCAAGCGCTGTGGCCGATGCGGGCGTGCGCAATTTCGTGGATCGCTTCGCTCCGCCGGCGGTCCTGCCCTATCTCAGGCTCGCCCGAGCCGACCGGCCGATCGGCTTCTTCCTGCTCGCACTGCCTTGTTTCTGGTCTGTGTCGCTTGCCTCGCGCAGCCTGGGGGATGACTATCCTGACCCTTGGCTGCTCATCCTGTTCGCGATTGGCGCGATCGTCATGCGCGCGGCGGGCTGCACCTATAACGACATCGTCGATCGCGAAATCGATGCTGAAGTCGCGCGCACGCGCGGGCGGCCGCTGCCGAGCGGGCAAGTCACGCCCAAAGCCGCCTTCATCTTCATGATCGTGCTCAGCCTGATCGGCTTCGCCGTGCTCTCGAGCTTCAACGGCCTCACGATCCTGCTCGGGCTTTGCGTGCTGCCGATCGTCGCCCTTTATCCATTCGTCAAGAGATTCAGCTATTGGCCGCAGGCCGTGCTTGGGCTCGCCTTCAATTGGGGCGCCCTGCTCGGCTGGCCGGCCGTGCTTGGGCGACTCGATTGGGCCCCGGTCATCCTTTATGCCGGTGCCGTATGCTGGACCATCGGTTACGACACGATCTACGCCCATCAGGATCGCGAGGACGATGACCTCATTGGACTCAAATCGACGGCGCTAAGATTCGGTCCTGCCACCAAACCTTGGCTCGCCCTACTTTATGGCTTGGCCTGGCTTGCCATTGTCGCCGCAGGCCTCATGGCTGCCGCAGGCACGGCTTTCCTGTTCGTCATGCTGATCGCTGCGGCACAGCTCGCCTGGCAGGTGGTAACCCTCGACATTGACGATCCCGAGAACTGCCTCAGGCGTTTCCGCTCGAATCGTGACTTCGGTGCGCTTGTGCTCGCCGCGATACTGGTCGATATGGCGCTGGCGGCGCTGACCTGAGCTTGAAAAAGCAACGGGCCCCGGAGCGGCTTCTCCGAGGCCCGCGTGACGCCTTGCTGTTAGCTTCCCCGTTATCGGCTGCCTTGAGGCGGCCTTGATTGCGACGATGTTGCCATGGAAGTTTTCCGAACCGCTTAACGGACGTTGTTAATGTCTGGTATGCGGTGCTTACCTCATTACATGGTTTAAAGAGGGTACCAAAAAGTTTAGAGAGTCTTGCGCAAGGACAATGACCTCCATCAAACCTGCCGAACGTCCCCTCGCGCCCTTCTCTCTCGATGAGGATTACGCGCTTCTTAAAGTGGCGGTGCGCGACGCCGGCGAGCTCGCGCTCACGTATTTCCGCCGGTCGATCCTGGTGAAGCGCAAGATGGACGGAACCGAGGTCAGCGAGGCCGACCTCGCTGTCGATAGGGCCCTCAAGCTCGACCTGCTCACCAAGCGCGCCGACTATGGCTGGCTCTCGGAAGAGACCGAGGATGGCCGCGAGCGGCTGAAGTGCTCTCGCGTGTGGGTGGTCGATCCCATTGACGGCACCAGCGCCTTCCTGCGCCACGTACCGGAATGGACCGTTTCAGCCGCACTGGTCGAGGATGGAGTGCCGGTGCTCGGCATCGTGTTCAACCCGGCGACCGGCGAGTTCTTCCACGCGATCAAGGGTCGCGGCGCCTTCCTCAACGATCAGCCGATCAAGGTGAGCGACCAGGCCACGCTCGAGGGCGCCTATCTGATCGCGAGCGGCGGTCTCTTCAAGAAGAAGATCTGGAAAGAGCCTTGGCCTGAGGTCAAGACCAAGTGGGTGAACTCGGTCGCCTACCGGCTCGCCCTCGTCGCCTGCGGCAGGGCTGACGCTACAATCTCGCTTTCCACGAAAAGTGAGTGGGATCTTGCCGCCGCTGCCGTGCTGATCGAAGAAGCCGGCGGCGTTATCACCGATCACCGCGGCGAAGGGCATCGCTACAATCTCCCAACTCCCCGCTTCCCCAGCCTGGTCGCGGCCGGCAAGAAGCTGCATCCACTTCTGATCGAGCGTACGCGCCGTGTGGACCTCTGACGCCCGATTCGGCAGAGTGGCGCTCGACTGAAGGGGAAGGACCAAACATGACTGCAAAGGACGGCGCCAAGAAAGGCGCGCGACAACTCCTTCATCTCGTGTTCGGCGGGGAGCTCACCATGCTCGACAGAATAGAGTTCAGCGATCTCAAGAAGCTCGACATCGTCGGCATCTATCCGAATTACGCACAAGCGTATGATGCGTGGAAGGACGCCGCGCACCGCACCGTGGACGATGCCCATATGCGCTACTTCATCGTGCATCTGCACCGGTTGCTCGATCCTGAGCACGATTCGAAGCCGGGAGCCGAATAACGCAAATAAGGCAAGCGGTTTTTCGCCTTAAAGGCTCGCCCGGCCACGTGCTAGAAAGCGTCAGACGGCGGCTGCGCCCTCGAGCCGGGGTGCCGTAAATCGGGGAAAATATTGAAAGACCAGCTGTTCAGAGACGTCAGCACCATTACCCGGAGCGCCGACGAGCTCCAGGTCGAATATTCGACTGGCGCGATCGTGCTGCGCATCTGGCGCGAGCATTTGCGGCCACGGCTCCCTCTGCTGCTGCTCGCCTCGCTCGCCATGATCCTTACGGCGGCGACTACCGGCGCCATTCCCTTCCTCATCCAGAAGACGGCCGATGACGTGTTCGTCGCCAAGAACCAGCAGATGGTCTACTGGGTCACCGCCGCCATCGTTGTGGTCACGGTGATCAAGGCCATTGCCGAATATGTCGGCGATGTCACGGTGAACTATCTCGGCAACCGGTTCATCGCCGATCTCCGCATCCAGATGTTTGGCAAGCTTGCCCGCGCCGATCTGAGCTTCATCCAGACCGTGCATTCGGGACGGCTGCTTTCCGGCTTTCTCAATGACGCCACGCTGATCCGCGCCACGGCAAGCCGCTCCATGGTCACGCTCGGGGAGAACTACCTCAAGGTCATCATCCTGGTCACCACCATGTTCTACATGGATGCGCGCTTCTCGGTGCTGATCCTGATCTTCATGCCGATCGCCTGGTTCATGCTGTCGCGCCAGCGGCGCAAGATGCGGAAATCGACCTCCAAGTCTCTGCAGGAGACCGGCGACCTCTCGGCTCTCATTACCCAGACTTTGCGTGGCATGCGCATCGTGCGCGCCTATCGTCAAGAAGACCGCGAGCAGGCGCGCGCTGCGACTGCGATCAACCGCGCGCTCGAATTCACCATGCGCGGCACCCGCGCCCGCGCTCTGTCGAGCCCCTCGATCGAGCTGCTGACCGGTCTCGGCTTCGCGCTCGCCATCTATTTCGCCGGCACGAAGGGTGTGCACGGCGACCTCACGCTCGGCCACTTCATGGGCTTCATGACAGCGGCTTTGCTGATCTACACGCCGCTCAAGAGCGCTGCCACGTTGCAGACGCAGTTACAGGAAGGCATGGCCGCCGCCAGCCGCGTGTTCGGAATCATCGATCTTCAGGTCCATTTGGCGGAAGTGCCGGATGCCGAGCCGCTTAAGCTCGAGCGCGGCGAGATCGAGTTCGCGAACGTTTCGTTCGCCTATGAAAAGGAAAATCCGGTGCTGCGCAGCGTCAGCCTCACGGTGCCGCCCGGACGGACCGTGGCGTTGGTCGGCCCGTCAGGCTCGGGCAAGAGCACGCTGGTCAATCTTGCGCTGCGCTTTTTCGATCCTGACCGCGGCAGGGTCATGATCGACAGCCAGGACATCGCCACCGTCAAGATCGATTCGCTCCGCGACTCGATCGCGCTCGTGACCCAAGACCCCGTGCTGTTCGACGATACGATCCGCGCCAACATCGCCTATGGCGCCAAGCTGGTAGACGAGGCGCAAGTGATTGCCGCAGCCAAGGCCGCAGCCGCGCATGACTTCATCATGGCTCTGCCCAAAGGCTATGACACCCGTGTCGGCGAGGCCGGCGGCCTGCTATCGGGCGGCGAGCGGCAGCGCATCGCCATTGCCCGCGCCATCTACAAGGATGCGCCCATCCTTCTGCTCGACGAGCCGACCAGCTCGCTCGATTCGGAAGCTGAGGCCAAGGTGCAGGCTGCGCTCGAGGAGCTGATGCGCGGGCGCACCGTGCTCATGATTGCCCATCGCCTCTCGACGGTTAAAAAGGCCGATCTCATCTGCGTGCTCGACCAGGGTCGCATCATCGAGATTGGCCGTCACGACGAGCTTGTTGCCAAAGGCGGCCTCTATACCAAGCTGCATCGTACTCAGTTCGGCATTGCCGGAGGATATGCGGCGCCTCCGCCCGAGAGTCAGGGTCAAGAGGCGGTCGCGGTGGCCGGCAAATAGCCTGCGCTAGACCGGTATGTTGAAACGGCTGCTAGTATCGAAGCCTGCCGTAGTCGCCTGCAGCGCGCTTGCTGCGGCCTATGTGCGTCTCGTCTACGCGACGAGCACGATCAAGCGCGATCCTCCCGACACCGACGCCAAGCTGTTCGACCAGCACCCGCAGATTCTCGCTATGTGGCACGGACAGTTCCTGCTGCTGCCCAAGCTCAAACCCAAGAGGCCTGCCGACGTGCGCGCCATGGTCTCGCGCCACGGCGATGCCGAGGTCATAGGCTCCGTCTTGCAAAAATTCGGCATGGACCTGATCAGGGGCGCCGGCGCCGGCAGGAGAAAGCGCAATCGCGGCGGCGCCACTGCCTTGCGCGAATCGTTGCGGGCGCTGACAAGCGGCGCGACGGTGGCCATGACCGCCGACGTACCTCCGGGCCCCGCGCGCCGGGCAGGCGAAGGCATTGCCACGCTCGCTGCCTTGTCGGGCCGCCCAGTCGTGCCGTTTGCCATCGCCTCGCGGAGATTTTTGACTCTCCCCACCTGGAGTCGCTTCACCATCAATCTTCCCTTCTCCGCCCTTGCCATCGTGATCGGTGACCCCGTCAGGGTCGCAACCAGCAACGATGTCGAGTCGATCGAGGCCGGACGGCTCGCGATCGAGCAAGCTCTCGCCGAAGTTACGTCCCGCGCCTATGCTCTGGCTGGTGGGATCGATCCATTGAACATGCAAGCAGCTGTCAAACCCGGGCTGTCGCTCAAGGCCTATCGCGCGCTCACGTCGCTTGCCGTGCCATTCGCGCCATTGATCCTCGCCTGGCGTACGCGGCGCGGCAAAGAGGAGCCCGACCGCCGCTCGGAACGCTATGGACGCGCGAGTGCACCCCGTCCCAAAGGCTTTCTCGCCTGGTTCCATGCCTCGAGCGTCGGCGAAGCCAACGCGGCGCTGCCAGTGATCGAGACCATCGCCGCGGAGCGGCCTGAAGTGCGCATGCTGCTAACCACCGCCACCGTGACCTCGGCGCAACTTGCTCGCTCGCGCCTGCCGAAGAATGTGCTGCATCAATATGTGCCGCTCGACAACAAGAGTTATGTGCAGCGCTTCCTGCATCATTGGCGACCCGACCTTGCCGTTCTGGTCGAGTCCGAGATCTGGCCGAACCTCGTGCTCGAGACCAAGGGCGAAGGCATTCCGCTTTTGCTGATCAACGGCCGCATGTCATCGTCTTCGTTCAAGCGCTGGCGCAGGCGTCCTGGCTTGAGCCGTCCGCTGTTCTCGGCCTTCGACCTCGTGCTGGCGCAGAACGACAGCCTCGCTGAGCGCTTCGCCCAACTCGGCGTCGCGCGCACGCTCGACGTGGGCAACCTCAAGGCCGACGCCCCGCCGCCGCCCGCCGATCTGCCTGGCAAGAGGCGGCTTGCCGCCGCGATCTCTGGCCGTATCGTGTGGCTCGCCGCAAGCACTCATCCCGGCGAGGAGGAGCTGGTTGCCGAAGCGCACAAAAAAATGAAACAAGACCAGCCGACTCTGCTCACCATCATCGTCCCGCGTCATCCCGAGCGCGGGAAGCCGATCGCGGAGGCGCTGGGGGCCAATCTGCGCGTGGCGCTTAGGTCGGAAGGGCAACTGCCAGAAGCCTCGACCGACATCTATGTTGCGGACACCATTGGCGAGCTTGGTCTGTTCTATGCGCTCTCCCCTATCGCCTTCGTCGGCGGCTCTCTCATCGAGCGCGGCGGCCAAAACCCGGTCGAGCCGATCAAGCTCGGCGCCGCAGTGCTGACCGGCCCGAATTGGCAGAACTTCCGCGATTCCTATACCGAGCTGCTGAAGGCGAGCGGCTGCAAGGAGGTGGGCAATGCCGCAAGCCTCGCCGATGCGGCGCTTGGCCTGCTCAAGGATGAAGGCGCGCGAAAAGAGATGACGCGGCGGGCAGAGGCGGCGATTGCCGCCATGAGCGGAGCGCTCCCGCGCACTCTTGCCGAAATTGAGCCCTATCTGCCGCCGCGGACGAATCTGAAACATGCGTCTTGAGACGCCGTCCTGGTGGTACCGCGACAGGGGCGTGGTTGCCTCCGCACTTTCGCCTATAGGCGCGCTCTACGGCAGAATCGCCGAGGCCCGCGCTGCCCGCGTCATGCCGTACCGCTCCCGCCTTCCCGTGATTTGCATTGGCAATTTCACCGCAGGCGGCGGCGGCAAGACCCCGACCGCGATAGCCGTCGCCCGCCTGCTCAAGGAGCTTGGCACTAAACCCTGCTTCCTCACCCGCGGCTACGGCGGCGCGAGCAAAGTGGAGACATTCGTCAGCAAAGGCATGAGCGCGGCAGAGGCGGGCGACGAGCCTCTGCTCTTGGCTGAGCATGCGCCGACGATGATTTCCGTAGACCGCGTTGTCGGCGCAAAGGCCATCGAGCACACCGACGCGACTGTCATCGTCATGGATGACGGCTTCCAGAACCCAAGCCTTGTCAAGGACCTCTCGGTCATCGTGGTCGATGCGGCGTCCGGCATCGGCAACGGACTGATGATCCCCGCAGGCCCCCTCAGGGCGCCGCTCGAGGTTCAGATCGCCCGCGCCGACGCGCTTATGGTGATCGGCTCAGGCGACAAGGCGACGGCGCTGGTCGACGCTTTCAGGGCCCGCGCCAAGCCTGTCCTCAAGGCACGCATAGCGCCGGTGCAGGACGCGCGTTGGCTTGGCGTGCTCCCGGTCATCGGCTTTGCCGGCATTGCGCGGCCGGAGAAGTTCTTCGCCACGCTGAAGGCGAATGGTGCACGAATCATCGACGAGCGGTCGTATCCCGATCATTACCGCTACAGTGCGCGCCAGGCGCGCAGCTTGCTCCGAGAAGCGCGCGACTACAAGGCGATGCTGATTACCACCGAGAAGGACTGGGTCCGGCTTCCTGATGAGGCGGGCACGCCGCAGGCCGAGCTCAAGTTCCGCTCGCGCCCCTTTCCCATCGCCATTGAGTTCGACAATGGCGCCGCGGTGAAAGACCTGCTCACCAGAACTTTGGCCAAAAGAAACGCGAATTAACCCTACTCGGCTGCGGCGGCAGGCGCCGGATGCGTCTCGCTGTAGCGCTTGAGGGAGCTCGCCGCGTCGGCATAGGCCTCTTGCAGCTCGACGCTCCAATAACGAAGCTCGTCGAGCGGGATGGTGCGGCCGGTGACGGCGCAGCGCACGAAATCGCCAGGGCTTAGCACCTGCACTTCGCCATCGAGATATTTGAGCTTGGCCTCGCCCTTGAAGCCGATATTGCGTTCGAAGCGATTCATCAAAGCTGCGCGTCTCGCGTTTTCTCGTTGTTGTTCATCACCATAACCTCAAGCGAAGCCGAAAGGCCAGCCCGCTTTAGAGGAGTGTCCCCTGCTTTCCGTTAGTTGGCTTGCGCGGCTCCTTCGCCGAGGCTTCCGGCTTTCGCGCACGCAGATCGGCGTGAGCTCCGATATGGCCATCGGCGAACTCAATGTCGAGAGCAGCCCCAGGTTTCACTTCCGAGACGCGGCGCAGCATCGCGCCATCGGCGCCGCGCACCAGCGTGAAGCCGCGCGCAAGCACATTTTGATAGCTGAGCGTGGAGAGAAGCTTCGCCTGTCCGTCGAGCTTCCGGCGCGCGCGCTCGATCATGCTCGCGAGCGCCCTCTCACAGGAGCGGTCGAGGCGAATCAGCCACTCGCGTCCTGCGGTTGCTGCACGTGCCACGATATGAGACCTGAGCCTGGCTGCGCAGCGTTCGAGCGCGCCGCGATGCGCCCGCGCATTGGCGAGTAGCGCTCGCGGAAGCCTCCCGCTCGCATTGTCGAGGCGCTGACGAGGCAGCTCCAGGATCTTGGCGCGTCGCGGGAGCCCCCGCGCGGCAGCGAGGAAGCGGCTTCGCCGTGCTTCGAGCGCGCGGCGCAAATTGCTCACGGCGCGTACGCCGAAGCTCTTGACCGTGATCAGTAGCTCGGTGCGCACCGGAACGGCGCGCTCGGCCGCCGCGGTCGGCGTCGGCGCCCGCCAGTCGGCAACAAGGTCGATGATGGTCCAGTCGGTCTCATGCCCGACCGCAGAGATGAGCGGGATCGCGCTCGCCGCCACCGCCCGGGCCACGATCTCCTCGTTGAAGCCCCATAGGTCTTCGAAGCTGCCACCGCCTCGCGCAACGATCATGAGGTCCGGCCGTGGCACCGCCGCGCCGATGACAAGCGCGTTGAAGCCGGCGATTGCGCCGGCCACCTCTGCGGCGCAGGTCTCGCCCTGAACCCTGACCGGCCACACCAGCACATGGCAGGGGCAACGATCCGCCAGACGATGCAGAATATCGCGGATCACCGCGCCGGTCGGCGAGGTGACTACGCCGACGATGCGCGGCAGGTAAGGAAGGGTCTTCTTGCGCGCCTCGTGGAACAGCCCCTCGGCGGCGAGCATCTTCTTGCGCTGCTCAAGCAACGCCATCAGCGCGCCGACGCCGGCAGGCTCGAGCTCGTCGATCACAATCTGATATTTCGACTTATCGGGATAGGTGGTGACGCGGCCGCGCGCGATCACCTCGAGTCCTTGCTCGGGCTTGAACTTGAGCCGGACGCACGTGCTCTTCCAGATCACCGCCTCGATGCAGGCGTTCTCGTCCTTCAAGGTGAAATAGCAATGGCCCGACGAATGCCGGCCCCTGAAGCCCGAGATCTCCCCGCGCAGCTTCACCAGGCCGAAATTGTCCTCGACCGTGCGCCGGAGCGCGAAGGCAAGCTCGGAGACGGTATATTCGACGAGATTCGTCGCTGTTTGCGCTAATCGATCAGCCATTGGCGTCCATCACGCATCTGCAATACAAGCTCGACCTCTGGGCCACAAGCGGAGCGTCACGCAAGGTGAAAGTGCTTCTGATCGGGGGCGGCGGGAGGGAGCACGCGCTCGCCTGGAAGCTCGCGCAGAGTCCCCTGCTCGACCGCCTTTACTGCGCGCCGGGCAATGCCGGCATTGCCGAGGTCGCGGAGTGTGTTGCGCTCGACATTGCCGACCATGGGGCAGTGATCGGCTTCTGCAAGGAGAAAGGGATCGGGCTCGTGGTGATCGGTCCCGAGGCGCCTCTCGTTGCAGGGCTCACCGACGATCTCGACGGCCCCGGCATTAGCGTGTTCGGCCCGTCCAAGGCTGCCGCGCAGCTCGAAGGCTCGAAAGGCTTCAGCAAGGACCTTGCTGCCGAATACGGCATTCCAACCGCTGCTTACCGCCGCTTTGCCGACCCGGCATCTGCCAAGAACTATCTCCGGACGCAGCGCCTTCCCATCGTCATCAAGGCCGACGGGCTCGCCGCCGGCAAAGGCGTGACCATCGCCGCGACGCAGGCGGAAGCGAATCAAGCGATCGACGCCTGCTTCTCCGGCGTGTTCGGCGCCGCCGGCGCGAGCTTGGTGATCGAGGAGTTCCTGGACGGCGAGGAGGCGAGCTTCTTCGCGCTGGTCGATGGCGACACAGCTCTGCCGCTCGCCACGGCGCAAGACCATAAGCGCGCCTTCGATGGCGACAAAGGCCCAAACACCGGTGGCATGGGTGCCTATTCGCCGGCGCCGATCATGACGCCGCAACTATGCAAGCGCGTGATGGACGAGATCGTGCTGCCGACCGTGCGCGCAATGCGGAAACGCGGCACGCCGTTCAAAGGCGTTCTCTATGCTGGTCTTATGATCAAGGACAGTGCGCCGAAGCTCATCGAATATAACGTGCGCTTCGGCGATCCCGAGGCGCAGGTGCTGATGGTCCGGCTGAAATCGGACCTGCTCCCTACCCTGCTTGCCATCGCTGAAGGCCGGCTCGAGGGCATCACGCTAGACTGGCACGACGATGCTGCCCTCTGCGTGGTCATGGCGGCGCGCGGCTATCCTGGTGCCTACCAGAAGGGCTCGGAGATCAAGGGGCTGGACCGCGCCGCCGCCGATCCTCACGTGCAGATCTTTCATGCTGGCACGAGGCGCGACGGCACCCGCATTCTCGCCGATGGAGGTCGCGTGCTGGGCGTCACCGCACGCGGGCGCGACATCAAAGAGGCGCAATCGCGCGCTTACGCTGCCGTTAACAAGATCGGCTGGCCGCAAGGCTTTTCGCGCCGCGACATCGGCTGGCGCGCTTTGCAGAGAAGGCAAGTTACAACGCGTTAGGGTTCGCTCGCGACATGGACAGCTTGTCGCACTGGCATTTCGGCCAGGAGGAGTAGCTTGTCGGATGACATTTGGCTGTCGGCGTCCAGATTTGGACCCACCCACTGGTTCCGAGGAGTTCATGGTGATCCGCAAATCTGACTACAGGCTCTGGGCGCTTGCGGCGCTCGCTCTGCTCGCAGCTGGCTCGATGATGGCGGGGCTCGCCTGGAGCGAGCCGGCATCCGACTCAAACTCCGACCTCTATTCCCAGCTCAACCTGTTCGGCGAGGTGCTGTCGCGCGTCCGCTCCGATTATGTCGAGAAGCCCGACGATCAGAAGCTGGTCGAAGACGCGATCAGAGGCATGCTGATGGCGCTCGACCCGCACTCGACCTATCTCACCGGCAAAGAATTCCGCGACATGCAGGTGCAGACCAAGGGCGAGTTCGGTGGGCTCGGCATCGAAGTCACCATGGAGAACGGCATGATCAAGGTCGTCTCTCCGATCGAGGACACGCCGGCGGCCAAGGCTGGCCTGCTGAGCGGCGACCTCATTACCGCACTCGACAAAGAATCGATCGAAGGACTCACCCTCGAGGAGGCCGTGGAGAAGATGCGCGGCCCGGTCAACGCGCCGATCACCCTCACCATCATGCGTAAGGGCGTGGACAATCCCTTCGACGTGAAGATGGTCCGCGACGTGATCCGCATCAAACCGGTCAAGTACGAAGCCGAAGGTGACGTAGGCTATATCCACATCACGAGCTTCAACGAGCAGACTACGGCAGATCTTGAAAGAGCGGTCGCCGATCTCAAGAAAACCATCGGCCCGAAGCTCAAGGGCTACGTCATCGACCTTCGTAACGATCCTGGCGGCCTGCTCGACCAGGCTATCTCGGTGTCTGACGCCTTCCTCGACCAGGGCGCTATCGTGCTCACCAAGGGGCGCAACGAGGAGGAAACGCAGCGCGCCAATGCGCGGCCCGGCGACGTCACCGGCGGCAAGCGGCTCGTGGTGCTGATCAATGGCGGCTCGGCTTCCGCCTCGGAGATCGTGGCCGGCGCTTTGCAGGATCACCACCGGGCGATCCTGGTCGGCACGCGTTCCTTCGGGAAAGGCTCGGTGCAGACCATCATCCCGCTGTCGGGAGGCGGGGCGCTCAGGCTCACCACTGCGCGCTACTACACGCCATCGGGCCGCTCGATCCAGGCCCAGGGCATTCAGCCCGAGGTCAAGGTTGAGGAGGAATTGCCAAAGGACCTCAACAAGGACGTCGCAGCGGCAGTCGGCGAGGCGAGCCTGCGCGGCCACCTCAAGAACCCCAATGACGAGGCCGAAGCCGACGAGGTTGATGGAAGCTCGTCCTACGTGCCCGAGGACAAGACCAAGGACACGCAGCTCAACTACGCGCTTGACCTGCTCCACGGCATCAAATCGGTCGATACCAGCGCCGACAAGAGGGTCCAAGCCAACTAAGCTTCCTGTGTGCGGCAAATCGGCTCGCCGCGCTATGGGAGAGGCGGCGCTACAACAATGCCTTCAACCAGACAGTAAGGTTACGGCTCGCTTTTAATCGCGGGATGAACTGACTGTCGTCGACTGCCGTAAGGGTTCAAGCTCCATCGGATCGACGTCGCCTCGACTGATAGTTGCGGGCGCGAACGCTTCTTTGGCGGCGCCGTTTGCCTCGTCCATGTCCAACACGAGCATGTAGCGTTCGGTTGATGGGCCAAGATATTGAACATGTGCTCCGAACTTGGCCGCCAAATCGGGCAAATGCTTGAGGCCATAGGTTAGTTTCGCGATTGCGGTGTCGAGGCGGAGACCCGCGAGTGGATCGTCGTTGGGCTCAGTGAGGTCGATCAAGAAATCCGTTGACGCCACCCGGACGAGTTCCATTTTTGGGTCGCGAGGGTCCAATATATCGGCGCGGCCTAGGCGCGGTCTGCCGTCGATGAGGACGGCTATAAGATCGGCCTCAGTGGCGTCTATGAGGTCGGTGTAGGGCGGCGTGTTTTTGCCGGCGATCGCGACGAGATCCGCCTTTCGCCCAACTTCAAGACTGCCGAGCCAACTCTGCCATCCGATCATTTTGGCTGGCACGCAGGTCACCATTTCGACAATGGCGCGATCGGAAAGAAACCCGTGTTCGTGTTGACTTACAAGTCGAGCGATTTTCATCTCGCCAAGCAGGTTCTTGCTGCCACTAGGAGCCCAGTCGGCGCCGAGCGCAATTGGAACCCCGGCTTCCATGGCGCTGCGGACATCAGTGGTCGTGCCATACAAAAAAAGTTGCTCAGGGGCGACCACACAATCCCGCCACTGGCAGTCATTATTGAAAGTTCATTCGGTGCCAGACCAGTCGCGTGGATACCGAGAAGGATTGGGGAGAGCAGCCACGACCCATCTGTGCGTTGAAGGTTATGGAACACGCGGCGCGAATCGTCATCGACGCCTTCCGAGAGATGGAGCAAGAACCTCTTACTCGGGTCGTTGAGAATGGGCCCGAGTTCTTGCTCGGCCTCTTTTACTGATTCAAAATCGTTTATGTGCCCAATGGCAACCGGCCAAGTTGCCCGATCCGGGAACTCGATATTGCGTACGAGGCCGACATAGTTGTGTCCGTCCTTCGCGGCTAACCCGGCGAACGTCGTGGTCCCGCCAAAGAGGGCTTTGCATTCGACGAATCTCGCGATCGCCCTGGGGTAATCAGTGTCGGTATTATTGCCGGGGATCGCCGCGGGGGTCTTGATCTTACGCGCGTAATCGCTGGCGGCTCGCCAGTTTGCGGTTGGTGTATTTTTGCGGCGGGTCCCATAGAGGAATTTCATTGTAGGCGGGGTGATTGTGGAGCTCGATCAAACCGGGATAGAGAGTGCCCGACGTTTCTACCTGCGGGGCACCAGCCAGCTCGGTTGGCACTTTATCGCCGCGGGTTCCGACATGAATGATCGTGTCACCGCTAATGCCGACGACACCGTCATCAATGACATCGCGCGCGGAGTTCATCGTGACCACGCGTCCAAACAGCAGTGAAGCGTTGGGAGAGGCTGGTCGGCTCTCAACGCCCTGCTTTTTTCCACTTCCGCCCTGAAGTAACCCCAGGACGTCCTCTCCCCAGGTCGCACGCGCTTGATCTTTATACTGATGTCTCACGTAATAGTACACGTCCTGCTCTTGCAGACTACCCCAACGTGTCCCAAGCCATGTTCCAAGTCCCCCCTCAGCAAAGACGGTTATCCCCGGGTTTCCAGCATCCTTTATGCTGCGCTCGCCTCGTCCACTTGAAGGGCGCATCATGAGGCGTTCATGAAGCGGGACGAGGTGCGGCGCCTGCGGGCCGGCTGACGCATAGTCTAGCTCTCGGGCGGTTGCCGGGACTCCCTCCGGACCCACTACGAGGTCCTGCTAGGAGCTAGCTGATCGACCGGTTTGTCCGGCAACGAAAAGCAGGGCCCGGTGCCGACAAGACGTCCGCGATTGGCGCGCCGAGAGTGCCCGCCGTGGTCTCGCGAGAGATCGCGGAACCTTTAGGTTTGCGCTTTTCGGTGCGCCATCCCCTTTCACGCCTCGCGGGTTCATGCCCGGCGAGTGGCGTCGTCATGCTTGGAGACATTTTCCGGATTGGGCGCGACAGAGAAACGATAAGCGCGCAGGTGATCGCTGCCGTCGACGAGCGTAAGCTCGAGCACAAGCTCGGAAGGATCGGCGCCAGCGGGAAGGAACAACCAGGCCGTCAGCTGCACGCCCTTGGCGGGCAAGACGCGGCCGCCGCCATCATTCGGCGCAAGAGCGATATCGAGCGGAATTCCGATCCGCGCTTTGTCGGTCGTTGGATCGGACCATACCTGGAAGTCGCCTTCGCGCGTGCTGACCTGCTGGATCGGCGCCATCAGCCGCGCCGCTCGCGGCCGCACTCGCCTGAGTTCGTCAACGACGACACCATAGGGCGCCCGATTGGTGACGACGATCTGAAGCTGGTACCAGCCCGGCTTGAGCTTCCGCGAGGTCGCTCGAATCGTCGGCGCGGCGCCAGCCTTGCGCGATGTGAGCGCAAAGCTCAGCGTCGACACGGCGATGGAAAGAACGAGGATGGCGGCGATCCCGAGCTGGATGGCCAGAGGAGACAAGGTCATGTCGCGCATGATCGGCAAAGACGCGCCTTTTCCGCCACCTTTTTCTGGCCGGTCATTGCGCGGACGCGCGGCTGCGGCTACCCTGACGAAAGATCGGAGATGCTGATGCCAAATCTATTCGACGGCGCCAGTGCTTTGGCCCGTGCTGCCGCCTTGGCAGCCGTGCTCTTGCTCGGCATTTGGTTTGTGAGCAACGCTGAGCCCGCGGCAGCCGCACCAGGTTTTCTGAGCGATCCCACAAGTGGCGCGACAGTCCTCGAACAAGCACAATTCTTCAGGCGTGGGCGTCCTCCGATCTACCCGTACTACTACAGCCCAGGCCGGCCCGGCGGTTACAGCTTCTATTTCGGCTTCGTGCCCTACGAGAAGGGCGACTACGAGATCCAGGCGCTGCAGCGGAAATATCCAGAGGCGAATTATCCGCCAAGCATGCGCTACTGGACGCCGCGCTCAGGCTTCTAGCGCCGCGCGGCGAAGAAGTCCTTGAGCAGCGCCGCCGCGCGCGTTTCGCCTAAGCCAGCGATCACCTCCGGCGCGTGGTGACAAGTCGGATGCTGAAAAAACCGGGGGCCGTGCTCGACCGCGCCGCCCTTAGGATCGGCAGCACCGAAATAGAGCCGGCGAATCCGGGCGAATGAGATGGCCGCGGCGCACATGGCGCAGGGCTCGAGCGTAACGTAGAGGTCGCAGTTCACGAGCCGCTCCGAGCCGAGCTTGGTCGCCGCAGCGCGGATGGCAAGAAGTTCTGCATGCGCCGTGGGATCGCGCAGGGTGAGCGTGCGGTTGGCGGCGCTAGCCAGAACCTCGCCGGCGGGGCTTATGATCACCGCACCAATCGGCACCTCGCCGAGATCGCGGGCTTGCTCAGCCTCGGCGAGCGCAAGCTCCATCGGCCGCACGGCCTTGCGGCTTGGCCCCGCCTCTGCGAGCTTCGTTATCATGGAAGGCAAGGTGCGCGGGAAGAGAGGCGAGCGTCAAGCGGTGCGGAGCGACCAGAGGTTAGCCGCGCGACGACCACCCCCACCCCGGCCCCAGGAGCCGATGCGCATCGCCAAGGCGATGGCCCATGCCGGGCTTTGCTCGCGCCGTGACGCCGAAGCTTGGATCGCCGCGGGCCGCGTCTCGGTCAACGGCAAGGTGCTGACCACGCCGGCCCATGTGGTCTCGCCGGGCGACAAGATCATGGTGGACGGCGAGCCAATCCCCGCCTCCCGGGCGCCGCGGCTGTGGCGCTATCACAAGCCGCGCGGGCTAATCACCAGTCACAAGGACCCGCAAGGAAGGCGTACGGTGTTCGACGCTCTGCCGCCAAGCCTGCCGCGCGTGGTCTCGGTCGGCCGGCTCGACATAAACACCGAGGGTCTCCTCTTGCTCACCACCGATGGCGCGCTGGCGCGCCATCTCGAGCTGCCGAGCACCGGCTGGCTGAGGCGCTACCGCGTGCGGGCGCATGGGCGCGTGACCGAAGAGGCGCTGCACGGCTTGCGCAGCGGTGTCACTATCGACGGCGTGAAATACGGGCCGGTCGAGGCGCGCATCGACCGCGAACAGGGGTCAAACCTCTGGCTCATGCTCAGCCTGCGCGAAGGCAAGAACCGCGAGGTGAAGCGCCTCGCCGAGCATCTCGGTCTTACCGTCAATCGCCTGATCCGCATCTCCTTCGGACCGTTCGCGCTCGGCGATCTCGCTGAGGGCGCGCTCGAGGAGGTGAAGCGGCGCGTGCTCGCTGATCAGCTTGGCCCGAAGCTCGCGCGCGAATTCGGGTTGAAAGCCTGATGCGCATCGTCGCCGGCAAGTTTAGAGGCGCCAGCATTGAGGCGCCCAAGGGAGTCGCCACGCGCCCAACTTCGGATCGCGTGCGTCAGGCTTTGTTCAACGTGCTTCAGCATGGAGCGCCAGAATTCGACTTTGAAGGCGCGCGCGTGCTTGACCTGTTCGCCGGCTCCGGCGCGCTTGGACTTGAGGCTTTGTCTCGCGGCGCACGCTATGCCGTGTTCATCGAAGAGAACGCCGCAGCCCGCGCGGCGATCAGGCGGAATGTGGAAGCGCTTGGACTCACCGGCGTCACCAAGATCTGGCGCCGCGACGCGACGAGGCTCGGCGAGGCCGGCACGCTTCAGCCCTTCCAGCTCATCTTCTGCGACCCGCCTTACGGCAAGGGCCTCGGAGAACGCGCGCTTGGCGAGGCGGTTGATCGGGGGTGGGCTCGCCAAGGAGCGGTCGCCGTCTTGGAAGAGCGGGCCGATGTCGACATCGCCTGGCCCGCTGGCTTTCATGAGATCGATCGGCGACGTTATGGCGACACGCAGATCGCGATCGCAAGGATCGGAAACAAAAGCGATTTCCGCCCTTAACCCGCGCGGCTCCGCTTCGTGCTTAAATGCTTAAAGCCGGCAATGCGGGGACCCTGCCATGACGATGAGAGCCTTGCTCTTCGTACCGTTTGTCGTGGCCGTGCTGTCCGCGGGAAGCCCCGACAAGGGCAGCTTCACTTCCGGCGTGTGGCACGGCAAAGCTAATTACGACGGCGACGGGAAGTTCAGCGATTGCACCATGATGGCGCAGTCCAAGAGCGGCGTTCTGCTCGGCTTTGTCATCTCTAAGGACTTCGACTGGGGGCTCGTGCTCGCCGACGAAAGACGCGGCTTCGAAGTCGGAACGACCGTGCCCGTGTCTCTGCTGATAGATGCACGCAAGCCGATGCGTGCAATTGCCAAGGTTATCGATGCGCACGGCATCCTCATCCCGCTCGAAAACACCAATCCCGTGCTGGATGCGCTCCGCCATGGCAAGGTGCTCACCATCGTCGCAGATGGAGCCAAGTTCAGCTTCAAGCTGACCGGCACACGCGACGCGATCGCGGCGCTTGCTGCGTGCGTCGCGCGACACCGCGGCAGCGAGAGGGTGGAGCAGTCCACGCGAGCTCCAGCCTGAGTCAAGCTCGCGCCGCATCAGCGGCGCTGGAACAGCTTCTCGATATCGGCGAGCTTGAGCTCGATATAGGTGGGGCGGCCGTGATTGCACTGGCCGGTGAAGGGCGTCTTCTCCATGTCGCGCAGTAGCGCGTTCATCTCCTCCGGCGAGAGCCGCCGTCCCGCCCGCACGCTCCCGTGGCAGGCCATGGTCGAGAGCACATGGTCAAGGCGCTCGGCAAGCAGGCGGTTTTCTCCGGCATCCTCATCTTCGGCGAGCGTGTCGGCGAGGTCGGAAAGCAGCCCTTTGACGTTGCAGGTGCCGAGCAGGCCGGGCACTTCCCGCACCAGGAGGGCGGAGGCGCCGAACGCTTCGATGACCAGGCCCAAGCGCTCCAGCTCTGATGCTGCGCCGGCAAGAAGCGAGGCAGCTTCGCTATCGAGCTCGACCACTTCGGGGATGAGAAGAAGTTGGCGCGAAATGCCACCATTGGCCAGGCTGCGCTTCAGCCGCTCATACACGAGCCGCTCATGCGCGGCGTGCTGATCGACGATGACGAGCGCATCTTCGGTCTCGGCGATGATGAAGGTGTCCTGAAGCTGGGCCCGCGCTGCGCCGAGCGGATAGTCCGCGCCCACCGCTTCGTCGGGTGCGGAATTGCCGCGCGTGTCGCCGCTAGGCTCGGCGAGAGTTGCGAGCGGCGCCTGCGCTCGCTCAGCAAAACCGAAGCTCCGTGCGCCGGCTGGGGCATGGTGATCGCGAACGACTTGGTCTGGCATGGATCGATTGGGCTGCGTTATTCGCTCCAGCGCGGCTTGCGAGAGAGAGGCCGTAGCGCGATGACCCGCCTGCCCAAGGGCGTCCCTCAGCGCGCCGATGAGCAGCGAGCGCACGGCATTAGGATCGCGGAATCTGAGCTCGGTCTTGGCCGGATGCACGTTAACGTCCACCTCTTCGGGAGGCATGGTGAGGAACAGTGCGAGCATCGGATGGCGGCCATTGGGCACGAGGTCGCCATAGGCGGCGCGCACCGTGCCGGCGAGCAGCTTGTCCCGCACCGGGCGGCCATTGACGATGAGATAAAGCTGAAGGCTGTTTGGCCGGTGCAGCGTGGGCAGCCCGGCGAAACCCTCGACAGAGATGGAGCCACGCGACGCACGCACCGGAAGCGCATCCTTGACAAAATCCTCGCCGAGGATGCGTCCGAGGCGCGACAGGCCGTGGTCGATCAGACCTGGCGGGCAGGCCTCGAGCCGCAACGTGGTGCGCTCGCCGGTCATAAGACTGAAACCGATCTCGGGATGAGCGAGCACAAACCGCTTCACCATATCGGCAATGGCGGCGATCTCGACCCGCTCCGATTTCATGAATTTGAGCCGCGCCGGTGTCGCATAAAAGAGATCGCGCACCTCGACCCTGGTGCCGGAGGCAAGCGCGGTAGGCTTGAGCGGAGATTTGCGGCCGGCATCCACTTCGATCGCGAAGGCTTCGCCCGCCCCGGCGGAGCGGCTTTGGATCGAGAGCCGCGCAACGGCACCGATCGAGGGCAACGCCTCGCCACGGAAGCCGAGTGTCACGATGTGCGAGAGATCGTCGTCAGCGAGCTTCGAGGTCGCGTGCCGCTCGACCGCAAGGGAAAGATCCTCAGGCGCCATGCCCGCGCCGTCATCGGCGACGCGGATCAGCCCAAGTCCGCCGGCAGAGGTGAGGATGTCGATGCGGCGCGCGCCAGCGTCGATCGCGTTCTCGATCAGCTCCTTGACGACGCTTGCAGGCCGCTCGACGACCTCACCGGCCGCGATGCGATTGACGAGATCCGGCGGCAGCTGTCTTACGGGCATTCGTGGCCTCTGCCGGTTCGCCGGCGAGATACCGGCGAGTCAGGATTTTACCCGATTCTACCGCCGGCTGGTCGAACGGGTCGACGCCAAGAAGATGCGCGGAAAGGATGGTCTCGAGCATGAAATGCATCATGAGAGCACCCAGCGCCCGCTCGTCGAGTGTCTCGAGATCTATGGTGCGCACCGGCCGGCCTGCATTGGCTAGCGCTTCGGGAATCGCGCGCTGCTGCGCCGCAACGAGATCGCCAGCAGCGCGGTCAGCGAGATAGTCGGCGCCGGCGAGCTTGGCGAGGTCCGATGCAATGCGCGGGCCTCGGCCCTCGCAGTTCTCGCGGATGACGGTGATGAGATGCTGCGGCGCGCCGTCGAGATAGAGCTGAAGCTGACTGTGTTGATCCACTGGCCCTAGCGCTCCGACCGGCGTTGTCCCTTCGCCTTGCTTGCCGAGGCTTTCACCCCAAAGCTGCACATACCAGGCGGCGAAACGAGACAGGCGGTCGGAGTAAGGCAGCATCACCGTGGCGCGGACGCCGCGCTCCTTGGCAAGGCCGATGACGACCGCGGCGCCTATTGCCGGAGCAAAATCCGCAGCGCTCTTGGCCTTGAGCGTCGCGTCGATGACGCTTTGCGCGCCTTCGCGTAACGCCACCACATCGAGGCCGCGGGCAAGAGCCGGCAGTAAGCCGACATTGGTCAGGCCAGAGAAGCGGCCCCCAATGCCAGGGTCATGGTCGAGAGTGGGAATTGCGAATTCCTCGCAGAGCGCGCGCAAGCCGTTCTTCACACCTGGGGCTTTGGGCTCGGTCACGGCAAGAAACAGGTCCGGAATGCGATCTTCCAGCCCCGCGGCGCGCACTGACTCGATTGTCGCGATGATCTGCACCAAAGTCTCGGGCGTACCGCCGGACTTCGAGATCACCACGAAACGCGTTGACTTTAGATCGAGACCCGAAAGTGCAAGGTCGAGGGTCCGCGCATCCAGATTGTCGTAGAAGCGCGTGCGCGGGCGTTCCTCGCTGCCATGCTTGTCGTCGCCGGGAATGGCCCAGCCGCCAAGCTGGGCAAGCGTCTGGCCACCGAGGCTTGATCCTCCGGTACCGAAAAATACGACGGTGCGGGCGCCTTTGCTGAGCCTCTGGAATGCCTCGCGCGCCGCCGTGATGTCGTCGCGCCATTCGGGCACGCGCAACAGAGGAAAGGTCTCCTTGGCGTAGGCCTCGCGCAGAGACTCAAGTCGCGGCTCGAGCTTTGCCAGATTTTTATCGAGGAGGGTTTGAGGCAGCCCTGCGCCGCCAATGGTCGATTCGAGGCAGCCTTCAACGGATTGCGACAACGTCATGTGATGTCCCTAGAAGTGATTACGTCCCTCTTTTAACTCGTCATGCCCGGCCTTGTGCCGGGCACCCACGATTTGTGGACTTGCAGCGGACAAAAATCGCGGATGGCCGGGACAAGCCCGGGCCACGACAGTTGTCTTACGCTTGAACCGACAATTTAACCCGGCGCGCCGGCAGCCTTCGTCGCGGTTGGCTTCCCAACGATCGTGGTGATCAGGCGGTCGGCTTCGATCAAGCGTTTCGCCACGCGTTTGATGTCGTCGAGCGTCACTGCCTCGACGAGTTTGTTGCGCTGGTTCACATAATCGATGCCGAGTTCCTCGATTTGGATCCACAGCAGCTGATTGGCGATGCTCGACGAAGACTCGAACCTGAGCGCATAGGCTCCGGTGAGATAGCTCTTAGCATTCTCGAGCTCCTCGGCGGTGGGACCTTGATCGGCGAGACACTTCAGCTCGCTCTCAATGACGTCGAGCGATTGGCCAACGGCCTCGTTCTTGGTCGCCACACTGCCCACGAATATGGGACCATGTTGATAGGGGTAGAGGTTCGAGTAGACCGAATAGGCAAGCCCGCGCTTCTCGCGCACCTCCTCCATGAGCCGCGAGGAGAATCCGCCGCCGCCGATGATGTAATTCAGCACATAGGCGGGGATGAAATCGTCGTCCTTGCGCGGAATACCGCGATGGCCGAACTGCGCCACAGATTGTGGGATGTCCATCTCGATGATCTCACGCGTCGGCCCGAGCGGCGGATTGGCATCGGCCACAGATGCAAGCTCCGAATGAAGCGGTAAGTCGCCGAACAGTTGATCGAGCGCCTTGCCGAGAGTCTCGGCGTCAATGTCGCCAACCACCGAAATCACCAGCTTGTCGCGTGCGAACACGCGGTTGACGTAGGTCTTAAGGTCCTCGCGCGTGATGCCGGCGATCGACTGCATGGTGCCCTTGATCGGCCGTCCATACGGATGGTTCTGGAAAGCGAGACGGTCCCAGGCGAGCGAGGCGACCGTCTCCGGATCGTTCTCGTCGAATTTGAGGCCGGCGAAAATCTGGGCACGGACGCGATCGACGGCATCCTCATCGAAACGCGGCTTGGTCATGGCAAGCCGCACCAAATCGAACACTTCGTCCTTGTTCGCCGTGAGCGTCTGGACATTGCCGAGCATGACATCGCGCCCGGCGTCGAAGTCCATGCGCATGGCAAGCTCCTGCGCGCGCTCCTGGAACGCGATCGCGTTGAGATCGCCGGCTCCTTCGTCCATCATCGCCGTAACGAAATAGGCAAGTCCTTCCTTGCCTGCATCGTCCTGGCTCGCGCCGCCGCGGAAGGCAAAACGAATGGCGATCAGGGGATTGGTATGGCCCTCAACGAGCCAGGCTTCGATGCCGCCGGGGCTTACGACGCGTTGAATTTTCATGCCGTCAACCTCAGCGGCCTGAGCCGCGGATAGGAATAGGGTTGCAGCGCCTAACATCAAGGCTTGCCGCAACAGAAAGGGCGGGAGCCGGAAACACAGCGCCATGTTCGGCTACGATCCACCTTTACCTGACGCCTGCACCGGCTTCCCACCAACGCTGCTCGTGTTTTCAGGGGCGGGCAGCAGATAGCCGGTGACGGAATTCTTGTCGACGAGGTATTTTCGGGCCACGCCCTTCACGTCATCGACCGTCACCTGCTTCAGCCGCTCAGGCCAGGCCTCGACGTCCTCGATTGTCATCCCGGTGGCGAGCCTCCAGCCATAATGGCGAGCCATGCGCGATTGGCTGTCCGAGGTATAAACAAACTCGGCAATATAGGACGCGCGCGCCCGGTCGAGCTCAGCCTGCGTCACACCGTTCTCGCGCAGATCGGCGATCACGCCGTCGATGGCCTTCTCCAGTTCTTCGGCCGAGACCTTCTCGGCGGCAATCGCATAGAATCCGAGCCTGCCGGAATCGAGACCTGAATCCGAGTACCAGCCGCCGGCGCTCGCGGCCTTCTTCTCCTCGATGACGAGCCGCTTATAGAGCTTGCTGACCGAGCCCGAGGCAGCCACCCGCATCAAGAGATCGAGCGCCTCGGCTTCGCCGGGCTTGGCGGAAGAGTAGCTCGGAGAGAGATAGAAGCGCTGCACGGTTGTCCGTCCTGCGCGCGGGTCGGCGAGCGTTACATTAACCGCCGTGTAGTGCTCGGGCTCCTGCGGTCGATGGCGGCCGTTGAGCGACGGGTTCGGCTTGAGCTTGCCGAAATTCTCCTCGGCGAGGTTCCTCACCTCTTGCGGTTCGACATCGCCGGCGACGATCAGGATCGCATTGTTCGGCGCGTAGAAGCGCTTGTAGTAAGAAAGCGCGTCCTCGCGGTTCAGCGCCGCGATCTCGTGACTCCAGCCGATGATGGGAATCCCGTAAGGGTGGTTCTCGTAGAGCGCCGCCATCATCTGCTCTTGCAGAATCGAGCCCGGATCGTTGTCGACGCGCGAGCGACGTTCTTCGAGAATGACATCGCGCTCGGTCGCCACGTCTTCTTCGGTCAGCCGCAGATTCTCCATGCGGTCGGCTTCCATCGACATCACCAACGGAAGGCGGTCCTTGGCCACGCGCTGGAAATAGGCGGTGACATCGTGATTGGTGAAGGCGTTGTCCTCGCCGCCGTTCTTGGCCACGATCTTGGAGAAGGCGCCGGTCGGGATCTTGTCGGTGCCTTTGAACATCAGATGCTCGAGGAAGTGCGCAATGCCCGAGGAGCCCGGCGGCTCGTCGGCGGCGCCGACCTTGTACCATACCATCTGAGTGACCACCGGCGCGCGATGATCGGGAATAACCACGACGGTGAGCCCATTGGCGAGTTTGAACTCGCTGGCCCGGTCCGACGCATAGGCGCCTTCAACCGCAGCGGCGACCGCAACCGAGGCAAGACTTGCACAGGCAAGCAGGAGTCCCGCTCTCGGATCGAGCGCGGCCATGAGTTGATCGAGCATCCACATCACCATAGAGCGAGGCCGAAAGTGAGACAGGGCTAGGCCGGGAAAATCGCACCAAACAAGATGCCGGGCCTGATTGCCTCACATTTCAGGCCTTGGTCTGAGATTTTCAAGCGAATTGTCCGGCCGGCGCCTAAGGCAGCGTCGCTCAATATTGCGAGGCATCGCTGCCGGACGATACGCCCTTGTAGCTGTCAGGCGCGGAGGGATGGAACGGATCCTCTGCCGGCGCCGGCGTAATCTCCTCCGGGACGCGCGGCGCGAGCGGCTTCGGTTTCGCAGCGGCCACAGTGCTGTCCTCAGGTCTCTTATCGGACGGGTCGGGCTCCGGAACATCGGCGACAGGCGGCTCGTCAGTTTTCGACTTCCCGATTTTGTCATAGATCTTGTCGAACAGCGTTGGCTTGCCGGCATAAGGATTTCCCGGGTCGGCTGCAGCCGCTTTCTTCGCCTCCTCAGCCTTCTTGGCCGCGGCTATATCCTTAGACACGACTTCTGGATTGGTCGGCCAGTCGGCGCGCGCCGTGGCAACGGCAACACCCGATCCGGGCGGAGGCAGGGTCTTGGTATTCGGCGGAAGCAGGAGTGGCGGCCGCTCGCTCATGCGCACGTCTGCCTGCTGGCGGTCGCCGGAGAGGCCCATATAGTCGAACACTCTGCCTTGGAACTCGATGCCGCCGCAGCCGCCGAGCGCAAGCGTCGAGACTGCTGCTATGGCAAAGCCCAAGGAGCGGCGAGGACCGGTTATGGATTTGACGCGCCCCAATGTTCCCCCTCGAGGATCCGGAAATGCCGGATTTTCCTACATCTTAGAAGGGTTTCCGGCCTTTTTGTGACCCCTGAACAGGGACTCATACAGAAGTCCCAGCACCCCGGCAACAATGGCTGTATCGGCGATATTGAATACGTACCACGCAAACCCGAAGGCGTGGAACGAGAAGAAATCGGCCACCGCGCCGTAAACGACGCGGTCGATGGCATTACCAATGGCGCCACCGATGATCAGCCCGATCGATGCCGCCGCGAGCTTCGAGGTCTGGCGAGCGAGCCAGACGGCAAGTGCAAGGCTTGCAGCAATAGCGAACAGGATCAGCGCGAAACGGCCGAGCGCGCCTTGCTGGGGCAAGAGCCCGTAGCTGATGCCCTGGTTCCACACGAGCACGAGGTCGAAAAACGGCGCGACCCTGACCGGGCTCCTGGCGCCGATATCAAACACGTAAAACATCCACGCCTTGTGCGCCTGATCGACAGCGGCGGTCAGCGCTGCAACGCCGAGCCCGAGCGGCGACAACGGCCCCCATAGCAGAGTCCGGCTGGCGGGCATCGGCTACTCGGCGGCTTGGGCCTGGCGCGTATCGAACTGGCGCACGGCTTCGGCGTCACGTGGGGAGAGCTCCGGGAACTCGGGGTCTGAGCCGACCTCGGGCAGGATCTTCCAGGAGCGCGCGCATTTCCTGCCTTTGGCGCGCTCGAACACCACGGCGACGCCCGGCACATCGGGGAGGCGGAAAGCATCCTCAGGACCTTCGCCGATCAGTCGCCTCGCTCCGCTCGTGATGGCGATCTCGGCAAGATCCACGCCACGCAGAGCGGCGCGCAGATTCTTGTCGTCAATATAGACTTTCGGCGCTGCTTCGAGGCTCGAGCCGATGCGTCCCTCTTTGCGCTCGATCTCGAGCGCTCCGGTCACCACGCGGCGGATCTGCCGCACCTTGCGCCATTTCTCGGCCAAAGCTTCTTTGCGCCACCAAGGGGGAATCTCGGGGAACTGACGGAGATGCACCGAGCTGCTGTCGCCGGGAAAGCGGTTGATCCATGCCTCTTCCATCGTGAAGGCGAGCATCGGCGCGAGCCAGGCGGTAAGCGCCGAGAAGATCAGATCGAGCACGGTGAGCGCCGCGCGTCGCTTGATGCTGTCATATGGCTCGCAATAGAGCGCGTCCTTGCGGACATCGAAATAGAACGCCGATAGATCGTTCACGCTGAAATTGAGCAGCGCGTGAAAGACGCGCTTGAAGTCGAACTCGTCGTAGCCCGAGCGCACCACCTCGTCGAGCTCAGCAAGGCGAGCTAGCATGTAGCGCTCTAGCCCAGGCATCTCGGCGTAAGGTACTGCGAGGCCTGGGTGGTAGTGGGCAAGATTGCCAAGCAGGAATCGGAGTGTGTTACGGAGCTTGCGATAGGACTCGACATTGGCCTTGATGATCTCTGGCCCGATGCGCAGGTCCTCGGCATAGTCCGAGCTCATCGCCCAGAGCCGCAAAATCTCGGCGCCAGACTGGCGGATGACGTCCTGTGGCGCCACGACGTTGCCAAGCGACTTCGACATCTTGCGACCGTCCTCGCCGACGACGAAGCCGTGAGTCACCACCGCTTCGTAGGGCGCACGGCCGCGCGTGCCGCAAGCCTCAAGCAAAGACGACTGGAACCAGCCGCGATGCTGGTCCGAGCCTTCGAGATAGAGATCGGCCGGCCATTTGAAGTCGGCGCGCTCTTCCAGAACGAAGGCATGGGTCGAACCTGAGTCGAACCAGACGTCGAGAATATCGTCGACTTTCTGCCAGTCGGCTGGATCATCCACGATGCCCTCGAGAAAGCGCTCGCGCGCGCCCTGTTTGAACCAGGCGTCGGCGCCCTCTATGCGGAACGCCTCGACGATTCTCTCGATCAGCTCGCCAGACGCACTGAATCCGGCACGCGGGATGACCTCACCGGTTTCCTTGTGCACGAACACGGTAATCGACACGCCCCAGGCGCGTTGGCGCGACACCACCCAGTCGGGCCGCGTCTCGACCATGCCTTTGATGCGATTCTCGCCCTGCGACGGAACCCAACGCGTATCCGAGATCGCTTTAAGCGCGCGCGCACGTAGCGTGCTCCTCGCCTCGATGGCCTTGTCGATGGCGATGAACCATTGCGGTGTGGCACGAAAGATGACCGGCTTCTTGGACCGCCAGGAATGCGGATAATCATGCCTATGGCGTGCCCGCGCGATCAGGGCGCCCGCTTGGACGAGTTCGGCGATCACTGCGTGATTGGCGTCGCCGAACTTGCCCTTGTCGTCGATGACGCGGGCTCCTTCGAAACCAGTGGCCTCCTTGGTGAAGAAGCCAGCCTCGTCCACCGTGAACGGAATCGTGGTGTCGATGCCGCGGGCTTCCAGCGCCGCGCGGTTCTCCTCCCAGATCTCGAAATCCTCGGTGCCATGGCCGGGAGCCGTGTGCACGAAACCCGTGCCGGCGTCCTCGGTGACATGCTCGCCTGCGAGCAGGGGCACGTCGAAGTCATAACCTTTGCCGCGAAGGGGGTGCGCCAAGGTGATGCCGTCGAGAATTGACCACGACACATGTCCGAGCCGTTTCCAGCCGTCGACGCGCGCAGCCTTGAACACCTCGTCGGCGAGCTTGTCGGCAAGGATTAGCCTATCACCGGTCTTCGCCCAGTTCTCATCAGGCGCATGCGTCACTTCGTAGAGGCCGTAGTCGATGGATCGTGAAAAGGCGACGGCGCGGTTGCCAGGAACGGTCCATGGCGTCGTAGTCCAGATCACGATCGAGGCCTTTTGAAGCGCGTCGGGGATCAGGACCTTGTCGTTGTCGGGGCCGATGTCGTGCGAGGCGCCCGCATAGCGCTCCACTGGAAATTTCACCCAGATCGCCGGGCTTTCGATCTCGGCATATTCGACCTCGGCCTCGGCGAGAGCAGTGCGCTCCACCACTGACCACATCACTGGCTTAGAGCCGCGATAAAGCAGCCCATTCATGGCGAACTTCATCAACTCGTGGCCGATCGTGGCCTCGGCATCGAAGCTCATCGTGGTGTAAGGGTGCTCCCAGTCTCCCTCCACTCCGAGCCGCTTGAACTCCTCGCGCTGCACGTTGAGCCAATGCTCGGCATAAGCGCGGCACTCGGCACGGAAGGCGATCATTGCGGCGGAATCCGAGAGGTCGGGCTTGGCCTTGCCCTTGGCGCGGTAATTCTCCTCCTCGACCTTCCACTCAATGGGAAGGCCATGACAGTCCCAACCGGGCACGTAGTTCGCATCTTTGCCCATCATCGCCTGGCTGCGATTGATCACGTCTTTGAGGATCTTATTCAGCCCGGTGCCGATGTGGATGTTGCCGTTGGCGTAAGGCGGCCCGTCATGTAGGATGAATTTCGGCCGACCCATCGCCTCCTCGCGCAAGCGGTCGTAGAGCCGTATCTCGCCCCAGCGCTTCAAAAGCTCGGGCTCCCGCTCAGGAAGGCCCGCCTTCATCGGAAAGTCCGTCTTGGGCAGGAACAGAGTCGCGCTCCAGTCGCGGCCGGTCTGCACCTTGAGGGCTTGCGCTTCAAGGCGGGCCATTAGCGACTGGGGGCGGTGTGCATCACGCGGCTTCGCCGATGCGCGCAAAACTCTGGGTTTGGCCTTCGCTTTGGCCCTCGTGGCCGAATGCGGCTTTGCCGCACGTTGCGCAGTTTTTGCCTTGGTTGAGCCCTTGGACCTTGGGTTGGCTTTTGCTAACTTCTTCTTCGCGGAACGCTTTGCCTTCACGGCCGTGCGGGGTTTGGGCTTTGCTGCCGTCGTAGTCTTTCTCTTACGCGCGCTCTTGCCGGCCCGCGCCGATTTGGCGGCTGCCTTGCCGCTCTTTGATTGTCTTGCCATCAATCTTGCTTTCCGCCGCTTGCCAGCCGGTCACCCCGCGGCGTTCTAGCAACCGAGCTTCAGACATTCCAGTGCCCTTCCTGCGGGACAATCACTCCCCTCGGTCGCCGTCGTCCAGTCCGGCTGCTAAAATGTCCCACCAGGTTCAGTCTTAGGGGGAACGAAACATGGTGCGGTCAATCTATCTTGCATTGGGATTGCTGCTTGTGTCATCTGCCGGTCTCGCAGAGCCGGCCTCTCCAGACCCGTCCATCGCCGCCATCGACAATGCCAGGGCGGCGACCATCGCAGCGTTGAAGAACGCGCCTCTCGGCTTCCGGCGCATCCTGTTCGTGACTGAGGCACCGGGGGGCTTTGCCATCTACGATCCACGTCCCAACAACGTATTCAAGCCCGGCGAGCCGCTTATCGTCTATACCGAGCCGATCGGCATCGCTTGGCAACAGAACGGCGATAAGGTTTCGTCAAAGCTCGTGGTCGATTTTGAGGTGAGATCACCTGACGGGCAGGTGCTCGGCGGACAGAAGGCTTTCGGAGAGTTCTCCCTCGCAGCGCGCGAGGAGCCCATAGACTACATGGCCCACGTCACGATCAATCTGACCGGCGCTCCGGCTGGTCCCTATGTGCTCGGGCTCACTGTGCACGACGCGAACAATGGCAAGACGGCGAGCGCCGACTTGCCGTTCGAGATCAAATAGCTTCGCTCGTTCGGGCGAAAGTCCGGCCGAGCGGAAAGCGGCGCATCGGATCGTCGGCATCGATACTCTCCAGCGCTGCGCGCGCCTCTTCGGTGTCTTTCCGCATCTGCGCGGCGAGCGCCTCAGGCGAGGCGAAAACCTGGTCGGGGCGGAGGAAGCCGATGAACTCAGCCTCCACCTCCTTGCCGTAAAGATTCCCGGAAAAATCGAGGAGATAGGCCTCGAGCACGGGCCGGTCTTCGCCGAAGGTCGGGCGCGCGCCCACATATCCGGCAGCATGCGAACGTCCGCCGTCATGGTGGATGCGCATGGCGTAGATGCCGTGGCGCACGTCCTGCCCTGGGGCGAGCGGAAAATTGAGCGTAGGAAAACCGAGCCCCTTGCCGCGCCCCGCCCCTTGGCTCACGCGCCCTCGCGCGCGCCACCAATAACCAAGCTCGTCGGCAGCCTCCCTCACCTCCCCTTTGCGCAGATGCTCGCGAATACTACTCGAGGAGAAGATGCCGCCTTCGGTGCCGACCGGCGAAACCACGTCGACCCCGAACCCGAGCTGCCGCCCCAACGCCGCAAGCTCTTCGGTCGTGCCGGTGCGGCCTTTGCCGTAGGAGAAGTCATGCCCGACCACCACGTGACTTGCGCCGAGTCCGGCTGCGATCACCTCGGTGGCAAATTCATCGGCGCTTAACGACGATAGCGCGTGATCGAACGGTATGACGAAAGTCTGATCGAGGCCGAGAGCCTCCAACAGCTCCAACTTCACGGGAAGCGGCGTCAGGTAGAAGAAGGGCTGGTCAGGCGCAAAGAACTCGCGGGGGTGCGGGTCAAACACAACGGCGCCTGAGCGGCGACCTTCCCGCTTAGCGATATTTATCGCTTCGCTGAGCACGGCCTGATGGCCGCGATGGACGCCATCGAAATTGCCGATGGCGAGAGCCGCGCCCTGTAGCGTGCGCGACACGTTCCGCCAGAAGCGGAGAATGTCCATCGTCCATCCTTCGATCTCGGCCTATTGGCGGGGCGCGCGGCGATCGACCATCATCACCGCCTCGCCCTCTAGCACCGTTTTGCCGTTGACGGCGCAATCGCAAGCAAGTGTTGCGCGCGCCTTCTCGGTATCGAGTCCGGTGATTTTGAGCGTGGCAACAACTTCGTCGCCAATATAGACCGGCGCTTTGAACTTCATGCTTTGCGAGAGATAGATGCAGCCGGGACCGGGAAGCTTGGTGCCAAGCACAGTTGAAAACAAGCTTCCCGTCAGGAAGCCGTGAGCAATCCGTCTCTTGAAGATCGTGCCGGCGGCGAAATCGTCGCTCAAATGAACCGGGTTGACGTCCCCTGAAAGGTCGGCGAAGGCGAGGACGTCTTCGTTGGTGATCTTCTTGGAGACGCTCGCTTCCATGCCAACGGTAAGATCCTCGAAATAGTAGCCGTGGCCGAGGCCGCTAGAGCCGTTCCCGTTCTTGGTCATATGATTTTCCCTGATCCCTGCTTGTTCGAGGCAAAATAACGAAGCGTTTGCTGCGCTGCAATATTGCCGCCACTGGGGAGTTTCGTCTCACCAGGCGAGCGCGCGCATGGCGCCGAGCGGGCGCCGCTTGGCATCGGCGAACAACTCGGCAAGATGCCGCTCGTCGAGCGTTTCGGGTCCGGCTTCCCCGCCGCTATTGGCCGGCACGTGCAGCCCGCTCGCGACAAATACGGCGTCGATCCCAAACCCGGCTGCACCGGCGATGTCGGTATTGACGCCGTCGCCGATGGCAAGGACCTCGTCCTTGGTCACGGTCCGGCCGGCAAGATCCGAGATGATCTTGAGCGCGAGCGCATAGATTGGCGCGTACGGCTTACCGGCATAAAGCACGGTGCCGCCCAGCTTCTCATAAATCGCGGCAAGAGCGCCGGCGCAGTAAACGAGCTTGTCGCCGCGTTCGACGAGGTGGTCGGGATTGGCGCAGATCATTACGAGCTTGCGCGAGGCAAGCTCCTGCAGGAGATCCTCATAGTCTTCGGGAGTTTCGGTCTCATCGTCGAATAGGCCTGAGCAGACCACAAGCTCGGCGTCTTCGGACCTGCCGAGCTTGACGGGAATGCCGTCGAAGATCGGCAAGTCGCGCTCGGGCCCGAGATGAAAGACGGTTGCGCCTTCATGTTTGCCAAGCTCGTAGCGGGTGAGGTCACCAGAGGTGACGGTGGCATCATAGGCGTCATCGGGAACGCCGAGGCGGCGGAGTTGCTCCTGAACACCAATCGTGGGACGCGGCGAATTGGAGAGAAGCACGAGGATTGCGCCGTGCTGGCGGAATCTTCGTGCTGCGGCAACGGCGCCGGGAAAAGCCCGGTGCCCGTTATGCATCACGCCCCAAATGTCCACGACCCACGCGCGATAACGCGAGCCGATCTCCTTGATGGAGCCGATGATGGGAATGGCGGGAGCGATCAGCGTCATGTCGCTCGGTTAGAGACTCGAAGCTTAAGGGTCAAGTTCGGGGGTTGCGCCACTGACTGGCCAGATCGCTTCCTTGTGATCCGGGCAGACTTGCACGCGTTCCTGCTGCCCCCCAGATTAGGCGCGCCGAGGAGGGGACGGCTTAAGGAGATGGATCCATGCCTAGCCCCTTCAAAACCTTGACTTCTTGCGGCAATTGGCTTCGGTGTCGCGCTCCTGACGAGTCCTGCTAACGCCGTCCCCACGGCGACCGCTTCTGGCCTGACTAGCCCCGGCTTTGAGGTTCACGAGGCCGGTTACTCCAACCGGGGAAAGCGCCGATCGCTTTACGTCGAGGACTATTACGCGCCGAATTATGCCGGCAGGTCCTATCGCTCCATGCCTTATGGCGGAAGCGACGAGATCCGCGAATTGCAGCGGTTTCACCCCGAGACCTTGTGGCCGCCCAGCATGCGCAAGGAATAGCTCGTTCTTTTGGGATTAGGCGATACGAATCCCCGCCCTCGGCTCAGGCCGCACCGGCCTCTTCGAGCTCGCGCAGGAGAGCCGGGCTCACCGGCTTTGCCTCGCCGAACAGATCGCCTTGCGCGAGATCGACGCCATAGTCGAGTAGCTTTGCAACCATGCTCTCGTCGTCGACCTTGTCGACGATCAACTTGAGATCGAAGGTGTCGAGATAGCTCTTCATATCGGCGCCCCGCAGGCCTTTGCCCCTCATCTCCATATCGTGGAGGAAGGTCTTGGCGTCGACCTTGATGAAGCGGAAGTGCCGATCGCGAAGACCGGCGAAATCGACATCGAGGTCGCTGACATGATCTAGCGAAAAGCGGTAGCCGAGCGCGCCTAACGTATCGAGCGAGCCGAGCTCCGCGGAGTCGAGGCCGAGGACCGCGTGCTGGCTCACCTCGAAGATCAGATTTTCGCTCAAGCCCGAATTCTCTTCCATGAATTCGACAAGCTCGGGGAAGAACTCAGGATCGAGAAGGGTGCGAACCGAGATGTTGCAGAAAAATCCCTTGATCCTCGAATTCGGGCCGAGCCGTCTCAACGCCTGCACGCTTTTCACGAGCTGCACATTGTCGATCAGCGGAATCATGCCGGAGCTTTCGGCCACCGAAAGATAGCCCGCGGGCTGGATCAGCTCCTCAGACCTGGTTCTGATACGGGTCAGCGCCTCGAAATAGCGCGGCCTCCGTTCGGGCAGTGTTACGGTCGGGCGCAGGTAAAGATCGACGCGGCCGCCTTCGATCGCTTGCGCCACAATCTCAAGCATCTCGTCGTCGCTGAAGGTCTCTAACGCCTTGCGTTCGGCAGGCTCCTTTTTCACTGCGGCTTGAGTGGCGGTCGCCAGAGGCTCGTCGAGGACCGGCTCTTCCTCTACGACAATCAGCGTCTCCGTGACCTCGGCTACAGCAGCCTCCCTATCCTCAGCCTCATCAAGCTCGTCAGCAAGGGAAGGGATCGGAGCCGCAACTGCAACGGCGGGGGCCGGAGCTGTCGCTGGCGCAAAGGCTGCCGAGCTGCCTGTTGCCGCAGCTACCTCGCGTGAGAGCTGCTTGATCACGCTCTCGAGCGTCCGCAAGTCGTAGGCAATCTTGTCGCGATGGCCCTTGACCTCGCCTTCGAGCTCGGCGCGCAAGCCGTCAATCTTAGCGTGCACCTCATCGAACTCAGAGGCGAACTGCTCATAGCGGCCGATACCGCTCGCGCTCTGACTGCCCTGGCCAACAGCCTGGTCTAGCCGCTCGACGCGGTCGTTGAGAAGATCGAGCCTCGCCACGTCGTCCTCGACCCGGTCGATGCGCTGCAGATCGGCATCAATGATCTCGAGGGCTTCTTCGAGCTCGTTCAAACGATCGGTCATTGGTGCCGATTTGGTTGAGCGCGCGATCAGAAGGTAGGATGAGGCCATCACCATGTAGAGGGCAGCGGCGGCGATCAGCGCCGGGATGTAAGCGATGCCGGAATGGACGACGAGCCCGGCCGCAAACGCGACTGCGGTCACGGCCATGGCGATCAGGACCACCACATCAAGCATGGGAAGTCCTCCTGAGGAACCACTCTGCCTAGAGGCCATGGTCACAGTGCTCGCCAACTCAGGAACCCCTCGCAAAAATCATGCGGCGACATGCCCCTGCAAGGCAACATCAATTTCGCAGCCCCACTCTTTTGTTGATATCAGCCCGGTACGGCAAGGCCAAGGCAGGACCTCACGCGGCAGACCGGTGACAGTTCGGACGTCGCATGGCCTCGACCTTCGGCTCCATTAGGGCCAAATAAGGCATTGAGGTCTTTCGCAGCCTCGAAGCCTAAGCGAGTTCATGATGAGCAACAGCAAGCTTTCAGATGCATTCCAGTCCTCGACGGCGGGCATTGAGCATGTGACCGTCTCGATGAGTCTCCCTTACGACAGGCTCGTAAGCGCATTCGAAGCTGAGCTTGGCCACCTCGATCCCGCCGTCACCAAAGCACTGGTGGAACGCCGCGCTTCATGGGGCGAGGTTGAGAAGGAGATCGAGCGGATCGGCGGGGTGCATGGCCTCATGGTTATCGCGAGCGCCAATCAGGGCGTGGTGACTTCGCTCTCCGGCAAGATGAAGCGCTGCCTGCTCTATCTCATCGGCAATCCAGTAATCGCCGACAAGATCATCGCCATCGATGTTCGCGCGAGTTTCTATGTGCCGTTTCGTGTCGCCATTTTCGATAGAGGCAATGACGGCGCCGTCATCAGCTACGACCGTCCCTCTTCGTTTCTTGCAGCGCTTGGCCGACCCGAGCTGAACGAATTCGGCAACCTGCTCGATCAGAAGATCGAAGGGCTGATCGGGGCGCTGCGAAAGAAGGCATGAAGCCCTTGCCAAGCACGGCACGCTTAGTGCTTCGCGCCGCGAACTCGGCGCTGGGCTCGGCGTTTGGGCCGCGGAGGTAATTTCATGATTCGTCAAAGGCTTGGCATCACAGGTCCCGAAGTCTCCGCCATCGGTCTCGGCTGCATGGGCATGTCCGACTTTTATGGCCCCGCCGACCGCAGCGAGAGCATCGCGACCATCCACGCCGCGCTTTATGCCGGAATCAATCTGCTGGACAGCGGTGACTTCTATGGCATGGGCCATAACGAGATGCTGATCAATGAAGCACTCAAGGGCCGCGACCGCTCCTCGGTCGTGATCAGCATCAAGTTCGGCGCACTGCGCGACGTTGCCGGAAATTGGCTCGGCTATGACGCGTGGCCTGCGGCAGTGAAGACCTTTCTCGCTTATTCCCTCCGCCGCCTCGGCACCGACTATATCGATATCTATCGCCCATCCCGGCTTGATCCCAAGGTGCCCATCGAGGAGACGGTGGGCGCCATCGCCGAGATGGTGAAGGCAGGATACGTTCGCCATATCGGGCTTTCCGAGGTTGGCGCCGACACCATTCGCCGGGCGCATAAAGTTCATCCGATCAGCGACTTGCAAATCGAGTATTCGCTGATCTCGCGAGGCATCGAAGACGAGATCCTGCCTACCTGCCGGGAGCTTGGCATCGGGATCACCGCCTATGGCGTGCTATCGCGCGGGTTGATCAGCGGGCATTGGTCCAAGGCGCGTGCCGGCGAGCGCGACTTCCGTGCCAACGCTCCTCGTTTCCAAGGCGCCAACCTCGACGTAAATCTTGCGCTGGTGGAGAAGCTGCGAGGCCTTGCCGAGAAGATCGGCGCCTCGGTGGCGCAGGTCGCAATTGCGTGGGTCGCCGCGCAGGGCAAAGACATCGTGCCGCTCGTTGGTGCTCGGCGGCGAGATCGTCTCGCCGAGGCCCTTGGTGCGCTCGATGTGAAGTTCTTCCCCAAAGACCTTGCCGCACTCGCGCGCGCTGTGCCTCGGGACGCTGCAGCCGGCGAGCGCTATCCGGCAGCGGCGTTTGCCCAGCTTGACAGCGAGAAGCGTAAACAGGCTTGACGTTTAGGTCCTGCGCCAGAGCTAGGCTTTCTTGACAGCGCCCTTGCCGCGCCGCTAAAAGCACGCCGATTAGCACTCTTTTTGCGTGAGTGCTAAACGCGGCGCATTCATCCGACAGGAGCAAAATTAATGAAATTCAGACCCTTGCACGACCGCGTCGTGGTCAAGCGGCTCGAGGAAGAGCAGAAAACCAAGGGCGGGATCATTATCCCCGATACGGCGGCTGAGAAGCCCCAGACCGGCAAGGTCATCGCAGCGGGCCCGGGCGCCCGCGGCGAGGACGGCAAGCTCCAGCCGATGGGAGTGAAGGCCGGCGACAAGGTGCTGTTCGGCAAATGGTCGGGCACCGAAGTCAAGATCGATGGTGACGAACTCCTCATCATGAAGGAGTCCGACATCATGGGAATCCTCGCCTGAGCCGAAGTCCCTCCCCCACTTCAAAGATAGAACACCGGAGCTAATTCAAATGGCAGCTAAAGATGTGAAGTTTTCCGCCGACGCGCGCGAGCGAATGATGCGCGGCGTCGATGTGTTGGCAAATGCCGTCAAGATCACGCTTGGGCCCAAAGGCCGCAACGTCATTCTCGAAAAACCGTTCGGCGCACCGCGCTCGACTAAGGACGGCGTCACCGTAGCCAAGGAGATCGAGCTCGAAGACAAGTTCGAAAACATGGGCGCGCAGATGCTGAAGGAAGTCGCGTCCAAGACCAACGACACCGCGGGCGACGGCACCACCACTGCGACGCTGCTTGCTCAAGCCATCGTACGCGAAGGCCTGAAGGCAGTCGCCGCCGGCATGAACCCCATGGATCTCAAGCGCGGCATCGACAAGGCCGTTATCGACGTGGTCGAGGAGATCAAGAAGCGCTCGAAGAAGGTCAGCGGTTCGTCCGAGATCGCCCAGGTCGGCACCATTTCCGCCAATGGCGAGAAGGCGATCGGCGACATGATTGCCGAGGCCATGCAGAAGGTCGGCAACGAGGGCGTGATCACGGTCGAGGAGGCCAAAAGTCTCGACAGCGAGCTCGACGTAGTCGAAGGCATGCAGTTCGACCGCGGCTACATCTCGCCCTATTTCATCACCAATGCCGAGAAGATGGTGGCTGAGCTCGAGAACCCGTACATCCTCATCTACGAGAAGAAGCTGTCAGGGCTTCAGTCGCTGCTTCCGCTGCTCGAGGCGGTGGTGCAATCGGGTCGTCCGCTGCTCGTCATCGCCGAGGACGTTGAGGGTGAGGCGCTTGCCACCCTCGTGGTCAACAAGCTCCGCGGCGGCTTGAAAGTCGCTGCCGTCAAGGCGCCAGGGTTCGGCGATCGCCGTAAGGCCATGCTGCAGGACATCGCCGTGCTCACCGGCGGCGAGCCGATCTCCGAGGATCTCGGCATCAAGCTCGAGAATGTCACCGTCAACATGCTCGGCAAGGCGAAGAAGGTGTCGATCACCAAGGACGACACCACGATCGTCGACGGCGCCGGCAAGAAGGCCGACATCCAGGCGCGCATTGCCCAGATCAAGCAGCAGATCGAGGACACCACCTCGGACTACGACAAGGAGAAGCTGCAAGAGCGGTTGGCAAAGCTCGCCGGCGGCGTTGCCGTGATCAAGGTCGGCGGTGCCACCGAGATCGAAGTGAAGGAGAAGAAAGACCGCGTCGATGATGCGCTGAATGCGACCCGCGCTGCGGTCGAGGAAGGCATCGTCCCGGGCGGCGGCGTGGCGCTCCTGTGGGCTGCGAAGTCACTCAAAACCAAAGGCGATAACGATGATCAAGAGGCCGGCATCAATATCGTCCGCCGCGCGCTCCAGGCGCCGATCCGGCAGATTGCCGAGAATGCGGGCGTCGAAGGGTCGATCGTCGTTGGCAAGGTGACCGATCAGAAGTCGGCCTCGTTTGGCTACGATGCCCAAAACAACGAGTATGGCGACCTGATCGAAAAAGGCATCATCGACCCAGCCAAGGTCGTGCGCACGGCGCTGCAGGATGCTGCGTCGGTGGCCGGCCTCCTCGTCACAACCGAAGCGGGCGTGGCTGAGGCGCCGAAGAAGAAGGATGAGCATGTCCATATGCCGGGTGGCGGCATGGGCGGAATGGACATGATGTAGGCCGGATGCCGGATTGAAAAGGGAGCGCCGCCCGAAAAGGCGGCGCTTTCACTTTTTGACATCCCTTCCTACCTTGTCGAATTTCGAGGCAAATTGTGCCGGAGGAAAAAGATCGGACAGCCGACTAATTCCTGTGTTTCAAAGGAAAAGGCAGATTGGTCCTTTTTTGCCGCAGGACCCAGGCCAGGCATTCACTTAAGCCTTACGCAATCGTAATTTCCTGGAGCCTCGCCGTCGCCTATACGTCCCGGCAGGTTTGTCGCTCCCGCAAAGCCGGAGCCTTGGAGCAGCCCCTTAATGGCGAATTTCCGCAGTTCGGCGAGAAACTTCACTCGTATTGCTACTCCCTATTTCCGTGGGGACGATCGATGGCCGGGCCGGATCCTGCTCGTGTCGGTCATCGCCCTGCAGCTGTTCCAGGTCTGGCTGAATGTCAAATTCAACAGCTGGTACAACACCTTCTACAACGCGCTGCAGAACAAGGACTGGAACGTCTTCATCTATCAGCTTGGCGTGTTCAGCATCCTTGCCGCTGCCTTCATCGTCACCGCCGTCTATCAGCTCTATCTCCAGCAATGGCTGCAGATCAGATGGCGGCGCTGGCTGACCAAGCGCTATCTCGGCCGCTGGCTGGAGCAAGGCACCCACTACCGCATGCGGCTCAAGGACGATCAGGCTGACAACCCCGACCAGCGTATTGCCGACGACATCCGCCAGTTCATCAATAGCTCGCTCGACATCGGCATCGCGCTGCTCGGCTCGATCGTGACGCTGGTCTCGTTCGTAGTGATCCTGTGGAATCTGTCCGCGGCCACTCCGCTCATGATCGGCTCTAAGTCCTTCGAGGTCCCGGGTTATCTTGTGTGGGCAGCGCTCATCTATGCCATTATCGGCACCTGGGTGACGCATCTCGTAGGCCGACCGCTGGTCAAGCTCAATTTCGATCAGCAGCGCTACGAAGCGGATTTCCGCTTCTCACTGGTCCGCCTCAGGGAAAATGCCGAGCAGGTTACGCTGCTATCGGGCGAGGAGGCCGAGGAGGGTCGTCTGCGTGACCGCTTCGCCAACGTGGTGCGCAACTGGTACGGCATCATGCACCGGACCAAGCGGCTGACCTTTCTCACCGCCGGCTATAACCAGGTCGCCATTATCTTCCCCTTCCTCGTGGTGAGCCCTGTCTATTTCTTCGGGGCCATGACGCTCGGCGGGCTGATGCAGGTCGCTTCCGCCTTCGGGCAGGTGCAAAGCTCTCTCTCCTTCTTCGTCACCGCCTATACCAACATCGCCGACTGGAAGGCGGTGCTCGACCGGCTGGCCGGGTTCGAGGCGTCGATCGATTGGGCACGTGGCCTCGACCAGACGGCGCCGCGCGTCGAGCTGATCAGCGACGGCGGCGACGCGCTGCATGTCGAGGATCTTGCCGTGAGCGTGCCCAGCGGCCAGGAGATCGTTCGTGTCAAGGATTTCTCGATCGAGCTTGGCGAGAGGGTGCTGGTGACCGGCCCATCAGGCTCTGGCAAGACGAGCCTGTTCCGGGCGCTTGGCGGCGTATGGCCGTTCGGCGAAGGCTCGATACGCATCCCCAAGGGCGCCAATTTGCTGGTCTTGCCGCAGCGGCCCTATCTGCCGCTTGGCACCTTGCGCGGCGCGCTTGCCTATCCGGGCCCTGAGAATTCCTTCACGCCGAAGGAGATCGACGAGGTGATCGATGCGGTCGGGTTATCAGACCTGCGCGACGAGCTCGACGTGACCGCCTATTGGGCCGACAAGCTGTCGGGAGGCGAGCAGCAGAGGCTGTCGATCGCCCGCGCGCTTTTGCAAAAGCCCGATTGGCTGTTCCTGGACGAGGCAACATCCGCCTTGGACGAGCCTGCCGAATCGGAGCTTTATCGCCTGCTCCTCACGCGGCTGCCAAACGCGGCGATCGTCTCCATAGGCCACCGCTCGAGTCTCATTCAGTTCCACGACCGCTTCTTCGAGCTGTCTCCGGAAGCATCGGGGCGCCATAGCCTCGCCGAAGCGCAGATGGCGAACGCCTCGCAGCAACAGCGGGTGCGGCGGCGAGCCCGAGCCTCGGTCAATCGGACTTGATCTTGCAGCCACTCGAGGCCTCGAGCCCGTTCGGCTCGTCCCAATCATTTGCCGGCACGGACTTATAGGGATCACTGAACTCTGCCATGGAGAAGTGGGACGGTACGTTGGAGTTCGGCGGATAATCGATGATCCAAAAGTAGTCGTAATTGTCGCCGGGCCAGGTCGGTGGCACGCCAGACAGCACATCGAGCTTGAGCAGCTTGCGCAGCGTGACGGCCTCGCCCTCGTACTTCGCCTCGAGCTTGGCATTGGCGATGTGCTTGTGCTCCCACACCATCACGATGGTTTTGCCGTTGAGCGCCGGGTTCTGCATGATATTGGCCGCGGCTTCCTGAGTACGGCGGTTCAAGGCCTTGACGTGTAAGTCATCGTCATCGGACTCGTCCGGCACTACCGAATAGAGGATGAGCGGCTTCGACCAGCTTGCAGCCGAGGGTCCGGCAAGCTCAAGCGTGTGGAGCGTGATGGCGAAGAAGAAAGCCGGCTCCTCGCCATTGGCAAATTTGGTAGCGTTCCGGCCGAGATTGCCCGCTCCGTTCCAACATCGCACAGCTTCCACGGATTTGCCTTCTCGCCGTGACGCAGGATGATGATGCGGGCCGGCGCCGCAAATGCAGCTGTCGTCAGCAGCGTAGCGAGAACTGTCGCAAGAACGAGACGGGCGAGCATCATAGCAGACCTCATCAAGTGTCGAGCCGGTTGACGACGGTATCGCGGAGCTTCTTGGCTCCCGCATCCCACGGTGCGGCGCGAGAGGCAAAGAGATGCGCCTGCGACTTCAGGATCAGGCCGTCTTCCAGCACTTTCAGATGATTGGCGCGGAGCGTCGTGCCAGTCGTGGTAATATCGACGATCAGCTCGGCGGTGCCGGCCGCGGGCGTGGCCTCGGTGGCGCCAACACTTTCCACGATGCGGTATCCGGCGACGCCGCTCGCCGCAAAGAACCGGCGCGTCAGATTCATATATTTTGTGGCGACGCGGAGGCGGCGGCCGTGCGCACGGGCGAATTGTGCGGCGACATCCTCGAGGTCAGCCATGCGCGTGACGTCGACCCAGCAATCCGGGACCGCCACCACCATATCGGCCCGGCCAAAGCCGAGGGGCGCAAGAAACTCAACCGAGCCATCGACATCGGCAAGCGTTTCGCGGATCAGGTCCTCGCCGGTAATGCCGAGCTGGACGCGGCCTGCTTTCAGCTGGTGCACGATCTCTGCCGCGGAGAGATAGACCACCTCGACGCCATCGAGGCCTTTGATCCCGCCTCGGTAGAGCCGGTCGTGGCCTGTTTTGCGCAAGGCGAGGCCTGCCCGCTCGAACAGATCTGCGGCCTGATCCTTGAGCCTGCCCTTGGAGGGGACGGCGATCGAGAGTTTAGCGCTGGCCATCACGCGCCCCTTTCGACCGCAGCGAGCAGACGCTCGGTGTGGATGGCCGAGCCGATCGCCGGAACGTTGCGAGGCGAGCCGATATGGGCGAGAAGCCCATCGTAGCGCCCGCCGCCGGCAATCTGGCCCGCGTCGCGCTCGCCTTCGACTTCGATTTGGAACACGAGGCCTGAGTAATATTCAAAGCTGCGTCCAAATTCGGTGGCGAAGATGCACTTGCCAAGATCGATCCCGTTTTCTTCGAGGCGCTCGAATCGACTGACAAGAGCCTGGAGCGCGAGGCCAACATCGATGCCCGCACCCCTGGCAATCATGGCGACACTGTCTGCGGCCTCCTTTGGCGGCGCCGAGACGGCAAGGAAATAGTCGATAACGGTCGCGACCTCTTTCCTGAGCGGCTCGGCACGGAGATCGCCCAAGAGGTCGAGCAGCCGCGCTGTGATCTCGCTCAAGGTGCGGTTGCCGGATAGCGGCAAACCCATCTGGTCGAGATAGCGCGCCACGAGTTCCTCCGATTTATCCGGATCGTCGCGGTCTAGCGTGCGGGCCAGCGCAGCGGCAGGTCCCTCGGCGTCAGGCCGCTCGCCGCGTGCCAAGCGCGAAAGCAGCGCGTGGAACACCGGCGGACGCCAAAAATAATGCCGAAGCTTCAGCCGCCAACGCTCAGGCAACGCAAGGGCATCGATGAAGGCGTAGAACAACGCAATGTCACCGAAGCGCAGGCGAAAGTCCTTGAGACCCGAGCTGCGCACGGCCTGGACCGCGAGCAGCGCGGCCTCGACATCGGCGGTCTCCTTGTCTTTTGCGCCGAAGCTTTCGATGCCCGCTTGCCGGAACTCACGCGGGTGAGCCTGATTGTTGCGGTCTGGCTGAAAGCGGAAGGCCGGGCCGTTATAGCAATAGCGCGCCGGCGTATCGGCATCGGGATGCCGCTCGAGATAGAGCCGCGAGACCGGCACGGTCAGGTCAGGCCTGAGGCAAAGCTCATCGCCGGCGAGGTCGGTGAACACATAGGTGCGGCTCCTGATCGACTCCCCGATCTGATCGAGGAAGACATCTGCCGGCTGGATGATGGAAGGCGCAACCTGCTCGTAGCCCGCCCGCCTGAAGACATCAAGCAGGGTGGTCGCCTGGGCTTCGAGAGCCTCGAACTTCCTAGCCGATTCAGCGGCCATGGCTCAGCTCTTGTGGCGGGCGAGTACAGCCCGAACCTTCTCGACAAGCTGAGCTTCCGGCACGGCGAACTGCGCCTCGGCTTGCTTCTTCAGATATTCGTCGCGGTTCTCGATTGAGGTGAGAGTGGCGCCGAGAATCAAATCCTTGATCTGAACCTCGCCTCTGGCTTTTTCGTCGCTGCCTTGAATGACGACACAAGGGCTGCCTCTGCGGTCGGCGTATTTCATCTGTGCCTTCATGCCGGATTCGCCGAGATAAAGCTCGGCGCGAATGTTTGCCGCGCGAAGATCTTGCGCCATCTCTTGGTAGTCGGCGATGCGGTCGCGGTCGAGCACGAGCACGACGACCGGGCCCTGCGTTGCCGAGTCTTTGTATTTGCCAAGGCGTTGGAGGCCGAACAGGAGACGCGACACGCCAATGGAGATGCCGGTGGCTGGGACCTTCTCGCCGGTGAAGCGCTCGACAAGCCCATCATAGCGCCCGCCGCTGACCACCGACCCGAGCCTGATGGGCTGGCCCTTGTCGTCCGTGATTGGCGCGGTCAGCTCAGCCTCGAACACCGGTCCGGTATAGTACTCCAACCCGCGGACGACGGAGGGATCCACCCTGATCCGATCGGCATAGCCAGCGCTATCAACTAAGGAGGCTATATCGGCGATTTCGTTGAGTCCTTCGCCACCAATCCCGGCCGCCGCTGCACCAAAATCCCCTGCCTTGGGCTCCAGCATCTCTACAATCAATGTGATCTGCTTAGCTCCAAGTTGAGCACCTTGGGTGTAGTCACCCGATTCATCCTTGCGACCTTTGCCGAGCAGCGCTCGCACGCCTTCGATGCCCAATCGATCCTGCTTATCGATCGCGCGGAGGACGCTAAGACGCTTTGCAACGTTTTCACCGCCACCAAGGCCGATCGATTCCAGCAAACCGTCGAGGACTTTGCGGTTGTTGACTTTGATGAGGTACTGGCCGCGAGGAACACCAAGCGCCTCGAGCGTGTCGGCGGCGAGCATGCAAAGCTCAGCGTCGGCGGCGACTGACGAAGCGCCGACGGTATCGGCATCAAACTGAGTGAACTGGCGGAAGCGCCCTGGCCCCGGCTTCTCGTTCCGCCAAACAGGACCGACCTGATAGCGGCGGAAGGGCCTCGGCAGATTCTGATAATTCTCGGCGACGTAGCGGGCGAGCGGCGCAGTTAGGTCATAGCGGAGCGACAGCCACTGATCGTCGTCGTCCTGGAAGGAGAACACGCCTTCGTTAGGCCGGTCCTGGTCGGGCAGGAACTTGCCGAGCGCGTCGGAATATTCGATGGCCGGCGTATCGAGCGGCTCGAAGCCGTAGGACTCGAACACGCCCCTGATCGTGCCGAGCATCTGCTCGCTCGCGCGGATCTCGCTCGCGGAAATGTCGGAAAAGCCCTTAGGCAGGCGGGCCTCGGGGCGAGCGGGCTCGGTCTTCTTGCTCATGAATTAGCGGCTGATTCTGAAGGGCTCCAGCCGCCCGCTTCTAGCCTATCGCCCGGCCCTTTGCCTAGTCATTGCCGGTCCTGCTGTCCGTCAGTCGGTGTCGACCAGGAGGCCTTCGCGCGCCATCTCGACCAGCGCCTCGACCGGATGCGCCATCGACTCGAGCTTCTCGAGCGAGGGCGGGCACGGGCCACCGGTCGCCCAGTCGAGCAGCTCCACGGTGTGGACGAACGGAACTCCAGCGCCCTGCAGCTGCACCATGCAGCCAATGTTGGAGGTGACGATGGCGTCAGGCTCGACGCTTGCAATGTTGCTCAGCTTGCGATCGCGGAGCTGGGCGGACAGCTCGGGCTCGAGCAGATTGTAGGTCCCCGCCGAGCCGCAGCAGAGATGCCCCTCGGGAATCTCGATGATGTTGAAGCCTGCCTGGTTGAGCAGAGTGCGCGGCAGCATGTCGATCTTCTGCCCGTGCTGAAGCGAGCAGGCAGCGTGATAGGCGATCCGAAGGCCGGTCCACATCATGGGCGGCATCAGGCCCATCTTCTCGATATATTCGGTGATGTCTCGGGCAAGCCCGGCGACGTATGCGGCGCGCTCGGCATAGCCCCGGTCGCGGGCAAGCAGATTGCCGTAATCCTTGACCATGGTTCCGCAGCCCGAGGTGGTGACGACGATGGCGTCGACCATCTTCTCCCGCATCACCGCGGTCCAGGCGTCGATATTGCGGCGGGCGTAGCCGCGCGCCTCCTCCTCCTTGCCGAGATGATGCACGAGAGCTCCGCAGCAGGTCTCGTCCTTGACCACCACCACATCGACGCCGTGGCGCCTGAGCAGCCTGATGGCCGCGAGATTGATCTGCGGCGCGAGCACCTCCTGCACGCAGCCGAGCATCAGCGCGACGCGCTTTGCCTTAGGCTCGCTGCCGATAGCGGATTTCGGCTTCGTGAGCTTGATCTTCATTGCGCCAGGCGGCACCAGCGCAACACCGGCGGCGATATGCTCGAAGCCCATCTTGATGAGCAGGCGGCGAAACGGCCGCATGAACGAGGCGGCCATGAGAGCCAAGCGGAAGCGGCGCGGATTGGGCAAGATCTTGCTGAGCAGCCAGCGATTGGTGTTTTGGCGCGGGGTGCGGTGGCCCTTGGCCTCGATGCGCACGCGCGCCATGTCGACGAGATGCATGTAGTCGACACCGGAGGGACACGTGGTCATGCAGGAGAAGCAGGAAAGGCAGCGATCGATGTGGTGGGTCATGGTCGGCGTGACCTCACGCTCCTCGAACATCTGCTTCATGAGATAGATGCGGCCGCGCGGGCTGTCCCGCTCGTCGCCGGTCAGCACATAGGTCGGGCAGGTCGCGGTGCATAGCCCGCAATGTACGCAGCGCCTAAGGATCGCGTCGGCACGGGCGATGGTCGGGTCGGCGAGCTGTACCGCATTGAACTTGGTCTGCATGGTCTCGCCTATATCCCTGCGTACATGCGGCCTGGGTTAAGAATTCCGACCGGATCGAAGGCCTGCTTGAGCGCGGCTGTCAATGCCATGAGCGGCGCGTCGAGCGGCTGGAACACGTCGATCACCGCGCGCGCCTGCGGCTCGGCGCGGATCAGTGTGGCATGGCCGCCAAATTCGGCAAGGGTGCGGCGGATCTCGACCGCTCCGGCGTCGGTGATGGGTGGAGTGTCGAGCCAAATGAGACCGCCGGACCAGTCGTAAAGCGCGCGCACATCGATCTTGCGCGCGAGGCTATGCACGAGCTTGGGTCCGCTGGTCGGGGCCATGGAAATCCGCCAGAGCGGTCTCCCCGTCCTCTCGAACATCCTAAGCGACTTCACGTCGTCCCAGAACATGCGGCTCCGCGCCGTGTCGAGCTCAAGCGCAGGCGCATAGGCCTGCAGCATCTGCTTCAGCCTACTTGCGCGATAGCGGGCCGAGGCCGGAAAATTCTCCATTCTAATGGCGGTTACCGACTGGCCAGGGCGGCTGATCTCCTCATCCGAGAAGCGCTGGGCGAGCTCGCCGTTGACATGCACCGTGCCGGACACTTCGAAGGGTGTGCCAAGCGCAAGGCCAAGCACCTCGACGCCGGTGGGATCGGCCAGTCCGAAGCAAAGCAAAGTGCGGACCTCGCGCTGGGCCGGCAGCACTTTAATGGCAACCTCGGTCAACACCGCGAGCGTCCCCCACGAGCCGGCAAGCGCCCTGCTAAGATCGTAGCCGGTGACGTTCTTCATCACCCTGCCCCCTGACCTGATCGTCTCGCCGCGGCCATTCACCGCCTGAACGCCGAGCAGATGGTCGCGCGCGGAGCCCGAGAGAATGCGCCGGCTGCCTGAAATGTTGGTGGCAAGCACGCCGCCGATCGTGGCCTGACCGGGACCGAAGCCGAGCACCGGCCCAAGATCGACCGGTTCGAAGGGAAGCTCCTGATCGTTTTCGGCGAGCATCTGCTCGATCTGAGCCACCGGTGTCCCGGCAAGGGCAACGAGGACGAGTTCGGTCGGCTCATACAACGAGACGCCGACCAGGCTCTCGGTACTGAGCACCGCGCCATATTGCACCAGCCGTCCGACCTCGCGCTTCGTGCCATGTCCCATGACTTCGAGCGGGGTGCGCGTGTCTGCCGCCTCGGCGACGAGATAGGCAAGCTCCTCCACCGTATCGGGAGCGTGGAAGCCAACGCGCATATGCCCGGTCACTGAACTCTATTTCCTTCCAGCGGAAACACCTTACCGGGATTGAGCAGCCAATCGGGATCGAAGGCGGCCTTGATATGCATTTGCTGGCCGATGTCGGCTTCGGTGAACTGCACGCGCATCAGCTCGCGCTTCTCGATGCCGACGCCATGCTCGCCAGTAAGGCAGCCGCCAAGCTCGACGCACAGCTTCAGGATCTCGGCGCCGCACATTTCGACCCGTTCGAGCTGAAGGGGGTCGTTTGAGTTATAGAGAATAAGCGGGTGCAGATTGCCATCTCCGGCGTGAAAAATATTGGCCACGTCGAAGCGATATTTGCGGCAAATCCAGCCAATCTCGTCGAGGGCCTTGGTGAGCTTCGACAAGGGAATCACACCGTCCATGCAGTAATAGTCGGAAAGCTGGCCGATGGCGCCGAACGCCGCCTTGCGGCCCTTCCAGATCTTGGCGCTCTCCTCCGGGCTTTGGCTGCGATGCATTACCGCCGGGTTGTAGTCCATGGCGATCTCGCTGATCTTCTCGAGCAGCGTGTCGATCTCGTCCTCCGAGCCCTGCACCTCGACGATCAAGAGCGCCTCGACGTCGAGCGGGTAGCCAGCGGCCACGAAGTGCTCGCAGACATGAATCGCCGGGCGGTCCATGAATTCGAGCGCCACAGGAATGATGCCGGCGGCGATGACTCCAGCGACGCAGCCTCCCGCCGCGTCGCTGGAGTCGAAGCCGAGCAACATCGGGCGCGCGCCTTCAGCCGCCTTGAGCAGGCGCACCGTCACCTCGGTAACAACACCGAGCTGGCCCTCGGAGCCGATGATGAGCGCGAGGAGATCATAGCCTGGCGCATCGAGATAATCGCCGCCGATATCGATGATCTCGCCGTCCATCAACACCAGGCGGACGCCGAGGATATGATTGGTGGTCACACCGTATTTGAGGCAATGCGCGCCGCCCGAGTTGGTGGCGACATTGCCGCCGACAGTGCAGGCAATCTGGCTCGACGGGTCCGGCGCGTAGAAGAAGCCATGTCCTGCGACGGCCTGAGTAATGCCGCTATTGGTGATGCCAGCCTCGACTCGGGCGACGCGGTTGGGCAGGTCGATCGACAGCACCTTGTTCATGCGCGAGAGGCAAAGCACGATCGAATCTTCGAGCGGCAAAGCGCCTCCCGAGAGCGAGGTGCCAGCCCCGCGCGGGACGACCTTGATGTGATTGTCATGGCAGAAGCGGAGGATCTTGCTGACCTCCTCGGTCGTTCCCGGCAGCGCGACCAGAAGCGGCAGGCAACGATAGGCAGTCAGCGCATCCGTCTCGAAGGTGCGGCGGCCCTCCTGGTCGGCGATTAAGACCACGTCGGGGACGAGCTTCTTGAGCTGCCGCACGATCTCCGCCCGCCGCGACACAATCGCTGGATCAGGTCTCGGCATTGAAAGCTGCGACATCAGCGGCTCCCACACGTAAGACTGGGATTTCGCCTAGTCTTTCGCATGGGCAACGTTAGGAGGCAATACGCGCGGGGCCAGGCCCCCTGCCCCGCCGCCTTAGAAGAGCGACGGTCGATTTTGGGGTTACAGTGTCGCAGGCGCCGCTTTTCGTGGCAAATTGAAGTTTCTGCCAAGTCAGGCGAAACTGAGGACCTAAGAGAGAATGTGGGCAACTGTCCGCTAGAGTCGGGGAGAACTTTGCGGGCATTTTCATGGAGGGTTTGAGATGAGGATATTTGGGGTTTGTTGGCTCGGTGCTGTCACGCTTGTCGCGTTGAGCGGTCCCGCGCTCGCTGCCGGCGATGCGGCCAAAGGCAAAGCGGCGTTCGCCAAATGCGCGATCTGCCATCAGGTCGGACCGGGTGCCAAGACGCTGGTGGGACCTGAGCTCAACAACGTTGTCGGACGCAAGGCTGCGAGCGTTGCCGACTATGCCTCGATGTATTCCCCCGGCATGAAGAAACTTGGCGAGCAAGGTTGGGTTTGGACCCCGGAGAATATCGACAAATGGATCGCGGATCCGAAGGCGCTGATCCCCGATTCTCCCATGGCTCTTGCCTTTCAAGGCATCCCCGATGCCGGGGAGCGGGCCGACATCATCGCTTATCTGCAGACTCAGACCGGGCAGTAAGACGCATCAAGGCGTAGTCCGAGGCGCGGGCGCAGCCTGTGATGAAGCTGGCACCTGCGCCGCGGGCGCGTCCTCAACTCCACTCGCGCTTTTTGCCCTGGCGCGGAATTTCTCGATGTCGTCGAGAACGGTCTTGAAGAAATAATCCTGCTCGCCCTCATCCTTGGCAACGTCGGCCCAGGCCGAGCGGAAGGCAGCGAGGACCTCATCGGGCCACTCGGCGATCCGGACTTTGTCCTTGGAGGCGAGGTCGGCGAGCGCGTCGGCCTGGAGCTTCGCCTCCTCGGAAAGCGTTTCATCGAGGATCGTGTGGCAAGCGCCTTCGATCAAGGAGCGCTGCTCGGCCGTGAGTCCGTTCCAGCGATCTTTGTTGATCAAGAGCTCGAGCACCGTCTCCGGTTGGTGCCAGCCGGGCACGTAGATCAGCTTAACCTTCGACTTGAGGTCCTGTTCACGATCTGCTGCAGGCGTATAAAGCTCGGCCGCATCGATATCTCCCCGGTCGAAGGCTTTCACCAGATTTCCGCCAGGGACGATCACGGTCGTGGCGCCGAGCTTCGACATGACCCTGCCGCCCAGGCCGAAGATGCGCATGCGCAGTCCCTTTATATCGTCGGCGGTCTTGATCTCCTTGGCGAACCAGCCGCCTGCTTCCGCGCCGCCAAAGGCGCAAGGCATAACGTGCACCTGCGCGCCGGCCTGGTCGTACATCTCCTGATAAAGTCTGCTGCCGTTGCCTGTTTCAAACCAGTCGAGATAGGTCTTGCCGTCAGGACCGAAAGGGAAGCCGGCAAACAGGGCAGCAGCCGGAATCTTGGCCGTCCAATAACTCGCCGTGGCAAACCCCGCATCGACACTCCCGCTGCTAAGCTTGTCGAGAATCTCTTGCGGCTTGGTCCCCTCGCCTGGTTCCTTCAGGTCGAGTCCGAGCGAGCCTCCCGAGCGCTCCCTGATCAGCTTGCCAAGGCGCGCGGCGGGCTCGCCGAGGCCCGGCAGATGTGTCCCGTAGACGACAGGAGTGACGAGTGTCACTGTGGTGGAGTCGGCCGCGAGCGCGGGGGAGGCCGGGAGCAGTGCCAGCGCGAGCATGGCGAGGGCCTTTGCCTGCATCCTTCCTTCGCGCTCCTCTTGGAATCGCATTTCTTGAGTCTCGCCGCCGATGCTACATCCTGGCTTCCATCTTTAGCCATAAGGCGTGAAAGCTTGGCAGTGTCATGAGTCCTGCACCCGAAGCTGCCACAGACGGCCCTCTGGTCGGCCTGTTCGTAACCTGCCTCGTCGATCTGTTCAGGCCGAGCGTCGCTTTCGCCGCCATCAAGCTTCTCGAGGCAGGCGGAGCTCGGGTTGAGGTTCCGCGCGCGCAGGCCTGCTGCGGGCAGCCAGCGTACAATTCAGGCGATCGGGACGATGCGGTGGCTATCGCAAGGCAAGTGATCGAGGCGTTCGAGCCCTTCGACTATGTCGTGGCTCCTTCTGGCTCCTGCACCGGAATGCTCAAGGTCCATTACCCTCGCCTGCTGGCGGACGATCCTCGCTTCGCCGAGCGCGCCAAGACGCTGGCCGCCAAAAGCTACGAGCTGACCTCCTTTCTGGTGGACGTGCTCGGTCTCAGCGAGGTCGAGGCGAGCTATGAGGGAACCGTCACCTATCACGATTCATGCTCGTCCTTGCGCGAGCTTCACATCCGGGATGCACCCCGGCGACTGCTGGCAAGCGTCACCGGGCTTACCCTCATCGAGCTTCCCGAGAGCGAGATATGTTGCGGGTTCGGTGGCACATTCTCGGTGAAATACCCGGACATTTCCGGAGCGATTCTCGACGTCAAGCTGAACAATATTCTCGATACCGAGGCGGGTGCCGTCCTTGCGGGAGACCTCGGCTGCCTGATGCAGATCGCGGGCGGGCTCAGCCGCGAGCGCGCAAAGATCGAAGTGCGCCATGTCGCAGAGGTGCTGGCGGGCATGACGGACATGCCGGCCATAGCTGCCTCACTCAAATCGCGCTGAGATCATGGCTGAGGCCACCATCTCGTTTAAAAAAGCGGCCTCAGAGGCTCTTGCCGACGGCGAACTGCAGAGGGCGCTGCAGAACGTAAAGACCGGGTTTGTCGCCAAACGCGCGGCGGCCAAGTCGAGATTGCCGGAATTCGAAGCGCTACGCGCCGAGGCCCGCGCCATCAAAGACCATACGCTCACCCATCTCGATCTTTATCTCGAGGCCTATGAGAGCAAGATCGTCGAGAGCGGAGGCAAAGTGCATTTTGCTCCGACCGCCGCGGATGCACGCGACATCGTGCTTGGACTTTGCCACGATTACGGCGCGAAGCTCGTGGCCAAAGGCAAATCGATGGTGTCGGAGGAGATCGCGCTCAATGCCCATCTTCAAGCCGCAGGCATCGAGGTAGTTGAGACCGACCTCGGCGAATATATCGTGCAGCTCAAGGGCGAGGCCCCGAGCCACATCATCGCGCCCGTCATCCATCTCAACAAAGAGACGGTCGCTGCGGATTTTCGGCGAGCACATAAGGGACGGCTAACCTCGCGCAGGCTGAGCGACGTGCAAGACCTGGTGGCGGAGGCGCGCTCCGTCCTGCGCGAGAAATTCCTCGTCGCCGACGTCGGCATCACCGGGGCCAATCTGCTGATTGCCGAGACCGGCTCCTCGGTGATCGTCACCAATGAGGGCAACGGCGATCTCACGTCGACCCTGCCGCGCACGCATATCGTCATTGCCTCGATCGAGAAGATCGTGCCGACGCTCGAGGATGCCTGCACCATCCTGCGGCTGCTTTGCCGGTCGGCGACGGGGCAGGACATCACCACCTACACAACTTTCACGACCGGCCTGCGTCACGAGGGCGACCCTGACGGGCCAACCGCGTACCATGTCGTGCTGCTCGACAATGGACGGAGCGAAATGTTGGGCGGCACCTTCCAGGACATGCTCCGGTGCATCCGCTGCGGCGCCTGCCTCAATCACTGCCCGGTCTACGGTGCGATAGGGGGCCACGCCTATGGCTCAGTCTATCCCGGGCCTATGGGCGCGGTGCTTACGCCGGCGCTACAAGGCCTCGACCACGTGCGTGATCTTCCCAATGCTTCGAGCCTGTGCGGCCGGTGCGAAGAGGTTTGCCCCATGAGCATCCCATTGCCCTCGATGTTGCGGGCGTGGCGGGAGCGCGACTTCACTGAAGGCAAGCGCTCCCGGGCCGAGAGGCTCGCCCTTAAGGCTTGGGCCTTCGCGGCAAAGCGCCCGGGCCTCTACCACGCGCTCGCCGCAGTCGGTGTGCTGCTTTTGACACGGCTCGCCGGCGGACGCGGTCGATTCACGCGGTTGGCATTTGCCAAGCCCTGGACAAGAGTGCGCGACCTGCCTGCCCCCGAAGGGAGAACCTTCCAGCAGCTTTACGCCAAAATGCAGAAGGATCGGAAATGAGCGGGTCGGAAGACGCCCGGTCAATGGTGTTGACGCGCATCCGCGGCGCGCTTGGCATTACCAAACTCGACCGCGCGCGGCGCGCTGCCGTGATCCGACGACTCGAGCGCCATCCGCGCAGCACAATCCCGGCCCAAGCGCTGCTAAGCTCCGCCGGCTGCGTGTCACAGCTCGCCGAGATGCTAACAAAGCAAGCGGCCGAGGTCGCTCGCGTCGCCACGCCAGAGGATGCGGTCCACGCCATCGCCTCTTATCTCTCGTCGAACAATTTGCCGCCACGATTGCGCATCGGCGCCGACCTAAGTCTTGCCGCGCTCCCCTGGAAAGCGGCGTGGGACATCAGCCGCGTGTACGGACGCGCCGAACCGTCAGACAAAGCCTGCCTTTCACGCGCCATCGTCGCCGCGGCCGAGACCGGCACTTTGTTTCTCGTTTCAGGTGCCGACAACCCCACCACTCTCAATTTCCTGCCCGAGTTTCACATGGTCCTCGTCAAAGCTTCGGATATCGTCGGCTCATACGAGGAGGCTTGGGATCGCTTGCGCAAGATCTACGGCGAACGAACGCTGCCGCGCACCGTCAACATGATCAGCGGACCGTCGCGGACGGCAGATATCGAGCAGACGATCGTCAGAGGTGCGCACGGTCCCCGCCGCCTTTATGTCTTGATCCAGGGCTAAAGCACGCCCGGAGGGCATAGGAAAGCCCGGTTTCCCGCGGCTTTGAGCCCATCGGCTCACTTCCGTTCCCTCATCCGTTCGGTTATGGTGCAGCAATCTCCCACCGTGGACTGAAGCTCGTGGGTCCGGCGTAAGACCGGGTCGGGGTGGCCCTTAATGCAGCTTGCCGTGTGGTTGATCGAGCGTCCTCGCTGGTTCAAGCGGACCGTCCTCATCTTCAACGACCTCCTGCTGCTTACCCTAGCGTTGTGGGTCGCCTATTCGCTCCGACTAAGCCAGCTCTACGTCCCGGACACCCAGCCCAAGATCCTGCTCATGGCGTCGGCCCCGTTGATCGGCGTCGCCGTCTTCCATTTGCGCGGTCTCTACAAACTCGTGACGCGTTTCATCGGGCCTGAGGGGACGACCAAGATCTATTTGGCGGTGATTATCGCCACGGTCGCCTGGGCGCTCGTCGTCTATATGAGCGGCGTCAGAGATCATCCGCGGTCCGCCGTCGTGATCTATGGCCTGATTGCCGCGCTCCTCATTCGCCTGAGCCGGCAATGGGCGGGGGCAGCACTGCTTCGAGCCGCGCCGCAGCACAAGCCGGTGAGCTTCGACGAGAGAAAGGCTGTCATCATCTATGGCGCAGGCACGATCGGCATCCAGCTTTTGCGCGCGCTTAACGAGACCGGCAAGTACAAGACCGTCGCCTTTATCGATTCAAACCCGTCGCTCGCGGGCCAGTTCGTGCACGGCGTCAAGGTGGTGAGGCCTGAGAAGATCAGCAGGGTGATTGACAAGGACGGGGTGAAGGAGGTCCTGCTCGCGACGCCATCGGCGCTGCGCGGCGAGCGGCGCCTCGCGCTCAAGCTGCTCGAAGCCTATCCCGTCATGGTCAAGACCTTGCCCGCGCTCGAGGAGATCGCCTCGGGCCGCGTCGAGGTGAGCGACCTTCGTCCCATCGAGGTCGAGGACCTGCTGGGGCGCGATCCGGTCAGCCCTGATCTCGAGCTGCTGACTGCCAATGTGAGCGGCAAGGTGGTGATGATCACCGGAGCCGGCGGCTCGATCGGCGCCGAGCTCACTCGCCAATTGCTAAAGCTTGGACCCAAGACGCTCGTGCTGTTCGAGCTGTCCGAGGTCGCGCTTTACGAAATTTCGATGGAGATCGAGCAGCTGAAGCGCCGCATGGAGATAGAAGCCGGAAGTAGCGCGCACTCCGAGACGGCCGTGGTCGAGGTGCTGGGCTCTGTGCTCGACCGAAAACTCGTCTCCCGCACCATCCAGCAGCTCGGCGTCGAGGTCATCTATCATGCGGCCGCCTACAAGCACGTGCCGATCGTCGAAGCCAATCCCTTCGCCGGCTTGCGGAACAACACGTTCGGTACGCTTGCGCTGGCCGAAACCGCCAAGAAGCTTGGCGTCGAGCGCGTCGTGCTGGTATCGAGCGATAAGGCGGTGCGCCCGACCAGCATCATGGGGGCCAGCAAGCGCCTGGCCGAGCAGATCTTGCAGGCGCTCGCAGAGAACCGCGGCACCTCCACCATCTTCACGATGGTGCGCTTCGGCAACGTGCTCGACTCGTCGGGCTCAGTGGTGCGGCGGTTCCGCAATCAGATCAAGGCAGGCGGTCCCGTGACCGTTACCCATCCGGAGGTGATCCGCTATTTCATGTCGATCCCCGAAGCAGCCCAGCTTGTGATTCAGGCCGGCACCATGGCAAGCGGCGGAGAGGTGTTCGTGCTGGAGATGGGGACACCGGTCAAGATCGACGACCTTGCCCGCACCATGGTCCGCCTGTCGGGACTCGAGGTGAGGGACGAGACTCACCCCGACGGTGATATCGCCATCGAATATGTGGGCTTGCGGCGCGGCGAGAAGTTGTACGAGGAGCTCTTGATCGGCGAGAACACGACCGGCACCAGCCATCCGCGCATCTTCAAGAACTCAGAGCCGATCCTCCCTTACGAGGAGCTTAGCGCGGCTCTCGAGCGCCTCGAGGACGCAATTCAAAGAATGGACGAAGCCGACGTGCAGGAGCTACTGCGCGCGACGGTCGAGGGATACGTGCCTGCCAGCACAGACCACACGGTGCCCGCGAAGGGCGAATGGCAACCCGTCTCGCGCACGCTCCATTGAGCTGATGTTTTCCGACCAACCTGCGCTATGGGCCCTGTTGGTCCTGGGATGTGCGTTCCTTTCCGCCATTCTGATCCTTGTTCTGAAGCCCCTGCTAGTACGCTATCTCATGGCGGCGCCTAACCACCGTTCGGCCCACACTGTCGCGACGCCACAAGGTGCAGGACTCGCGGTCACTTTATCGGTGCTAACGGGTTGTGGCCTGGCCGCTCATTTCTGGCCGGGAGTTGCCGGGCCGAGCCTCCTCCCCGTTCTTGCCGCCGCTGCCGCACTCAGCGTGCTCGGCGCGCTTGACGATGCGCACGCTCTGCCTGTGTCGTGGCGCCTGGTCGGTCAGACGCTCGCGGCGATCGTGCTGGCCTTGAGCTTGCCGCGAGGATTTCAGGTCTTTCCCGACATTCTTCCCCTGGCGATCGAGAGGGCTTTGATCGTGCTCGGCGCGGTTTGGTTCGTGAACGCCATCAATTTCCTCGATGGGCTCGATTGGATGACCGTCGCGATGGTGGTGCCCATGACGCTTGGGATTGCGGCGTTGCAAGCTTTGGGGACAGTCCCGGCTGGGGTCGGGTTACTCGGGATCGTCCTGCTAGGGGCCATCCTCGGCTTCGCCGCGTTCAACAAGCATCCGGCCAAGGTGTTTCTCGGCGACGCCGGCAGCCTTCCGATCGGATTTTGCCTTGCCTTCATGCTGATCTTCGTAGCCAAGGCGCACCTCGCCGCCGGGCTTCTCCTGGCGCTCTATCCGCTATCCGACGCGACGCTCACGCTTTTCGGCCGCATCGTCGCGGGCGAGGCGTTCCTCTCGCCGCACAAAACGCATTTCTATCAGCGTGCCGTCACCCAAGGTCTGCGTGTACCGCAGGTCACGGCGCGGGTCTTCTTGCTCGGCCTTCTCCTCGCCTTTCTCGCCGTCATTACCGTGATCGCACGGTCGCTTCCCGTGGACATCTTATGCCTTATCGTCGGCGTGCTCGCGACGGCGCTCGTGCTCCTTGCGCTCGCGCGGGGACGCTGAGTTGGAACGGCGCGTTCTCGTCACCGGCGCCTCTGGCTTCATCGGCAAGTGCGTCGTCAACGCTCTCGCCAAGGAAGGCTGGAAAGTCAGGGCCGCGGCACGCAATCCTTCTGCGCTGCTCGCACCGACCAGCATCGAGCGCGCCGCCCTGCCTGATCTTGCGCGCCCCGCCGACTGGTCAAAGATGCTCGATGGCGTGACGCATGTCGTGCACCTCGCCGGCATCGCGCATGCGTCGGGCTCATTGCCAGATTCGCTTTACACCCGCATCAACGCAGAAGCTGCGGGCGAGCTCGCGCAGGCGGCCCGGGGCAAGGTCGAACGGCTCGTGTTCATCTCCTCGGTACGGGCGCAAGCGGGACTTTCGGCCGACCATGTCATCACCGAGAAAGACCCTCCGCAACCGACCGACGCCTATGGGCGCTCGAAGCTCGAAGGTGAGCGTCTCATCGCCGCAAGCGGCGTTCCCTTTACTGTGCTCAGGCCTGCAGTGGTCTACGGCAAGGGCGTGAAAGGCAATATCGCGTCCTTGGCAACGCTCGCCAAAACGCCCATGCCGCTTCCCTTTGCCGGCTTCGATAACCGCCGCTCGCTGCTCGCGCTGGACAATTTCGTTTCGGGCATCTCGCTTGCGCTCACCTCCGAGCGCGCGGCAAATGAGAGCTTCCTGGTGGCCGACGCCGAGCCGATCAGCGTGGCGGACCTCGTCGCCGCGATGCGCGAAGGACTTCGCCGCCCGCCGTATCTCGTGAAAGTGCCACTCGGTGGCGTCAAGCGGCTGATGAAGTCCTTTGGCAGAGAATCTGAATGGGAGCGCGTTTCGGGCAACTTCATCATCGATCCATCGAAGCTGATGTGCATCGGCTGGCGCCCTCAAGTCGCGACCCGCGACGGCATCGCCAAGATGATGCGCGCCGAGAACGGCGCTACGGCGCCTTGAGCGACTCGTAAAGCGCCACGGTCTGTCGGCCGATCGACTCTGCCGAGAACTTGGCTTCAACGAGAGCTCGCGCCGCCTTGCCGAATTTCTCCCGCAAAGCCGCATCGCCTGCGAGCTTCTCCATGGCGGCAGCCAAGGCATTCACATCATCCACCGGCACGGTGAGAGCCGTCTCCGCTTCGATCGCGATTTCGCGGCAGCCTGGCGCGTCGGTGGCGACCATGGCGCGGCCGCAGGCCGCCGCTTCGAGCAGGCTCTTCGGCAAGCCCTCCCGCCGCGATGCGAGCACAGCGAAATGCGCGCGCGCCCACACGCCGCGGATATCGGCGACATGGCCGAGCCAGCTGATGCCATACAGGCTTGCAAACTCGCGAAGCTGCTCCGGCACTAGGGAGCCCGGATTTTCCTTGTCGGTGTCGCCGGCGAGCAGGAGCTGAAGCGAGGACCCACGCTTGCCGAGCAGAGCAAAGGCTTGGATCAGCGTATGCACGCCCTTGTCCGCGAGCATGCGCCCGGCATAGGCAGCTGTCACCGGCGGTGGAGGTTCGGGCAGCGGCGTGAGCAGCTTGGTGTCAACGCCTGAACCCGGGATGAGAGCCACACTCTCTGCCGGCGCGCCTAGGTCGATCACGAAGGCGCGATCATCGGGATTCTGCACCACGGTCTTGCTTCGCTGTCGCCGCAAGAGATGCTTGAGCGCAAAGCGCACGGCGCCTCGCGTGATTCCGCTCACCTTGGCTTCGCCGATGAAGAGAGTGCCGAGGCCAGTCACGCTATTCACCACCGCCATGCGGGAAAGGCCGAGGCTTGCGGTCGTACCGAGCAGGACGGGTTTCAGAGAAATGTTATGGAGAATATCGGGATCGAGCTTGCGCAGAAGGCGCCTGAGTTCGAGGATGGCGGAGAGACTGCCGAACGCCGAGAGGCTCCCGCGGCTCCAGGAGAGCGCGTGCGGGACGAAGCCCTCCTTCTCGATGGCCGCCCTTCCCTCCGTGAATCTCGACGCCACATGCACTTCGTAGCCTGCCGCCTTTGCCGCACGGGCCATGGGCAGCCGGTGCGACAAGAAGTACCAATCCTCGGTGACTACGTAGAGAAGGCGGGGGGCGGCCATAGGCGGGCTTGTAGCAGTGGGATTTGCCTTGCGAAACAGCAGCCGCTTGGGTCCCAGCGTAATCCTCGCCGGTCCCTATTTCCTGCTTTCCCCAGTTGGCATCAGCGGCCGTAATGGCTATCATTCGCTTCGGCTGACGGAGAGCAGCTTGGGGGGACTACCATGAAACATCTCAGTCTTGTCCTGGCGCTTTGCGGCGCGGCAGCGTTGCAACCGGGGAGCGCCTACGCCTTCGATGTTGAGGGTGAGAACGCAAGCCTACAGGACGGCGCTTCCCACTTCGCCGGCGCCACCGACCAGTTTCTGACGCCGGACTATACCAAGGGCAGCTCGCTTGCCTTGCCAATGATTGGTCAGAGCGACAGCAGCGGATCTATTCCGCAATATGGGAATTCGATCCCGATCCCCGCGCCTGGCGTTGATGCTCCCTTCTGGACCTATTCATCACCCTATTTCCGAAACCGCTAGGCCCGAGGAAGCCATTTCCCTCATGCAAGCTGATGAGCTCGATCGATTAGTTGCGGGCGGCGAAATTCAAGAGCCAGATCGGGTGGACTGGATCATAACTGAGATTGTGTATCCTACGGTGCATCCCGACGATCCGTCGAGGCGTGAGAGCGGGGCCGAGCAAGCATAGATTGCCTGAATTACGCGCCCTCGTAAATCAGTCCCCTCGGAGTCGCTCAAGAACGATTCGCTTCCGATAATTGGCTTTCTCGGAACCTACGCTAGGCACGTTGCGAGCCGTGACGCACTCGCCCACTGTTCCGGTCAAGGCAACTTCGTGATCTGGCTAATAGCGTTGCGTCGAGACTGTTGGAGCACGCAGCCGAGCGCGCTCTAAGAGATTGTGAGACAGTCGTTGCTTGCCATGCAATTCTGCCATTTGACCCGTCTCAAAAGTCTATGATCACGCGTGTCTATAGGGCTTGCCCTAGTGTGACACACTAGTATGCAAGCCACTGATTAGCTCCGGCTCGGCAACCTGCCTTCCTGGTGGAAACCAGCAATCCTCATCCTCTACTTCCACCTCTGGGAACCTAGTGCGTATAGCTCGCTTGGGGAGGCTACGGCCCTTATGTCCCGTCGAATGGCTGAGATCGCTTAACGTCCCTACCCCCCGGGGAGGGTGGACCGTGAAATGACATTGGGTTCCCATCTAGGGGTGGTGTGGGTACCATTGTGATGGAAGCGAGGTCGTGCGGTGGAAGGAGATGCTGCGAAAAATGCTTAGTAACCTCTAAGCTCTTTGACCTGGGCCGGAGTTAGACCCTCTACGTCTTCGTCCGAAAGATTCTCAACGCCCACCTTTTCAGCCTTAGCTTTGGCGGCTTTGAACTTGGACCGCGGGTCAGCGGACTTAAATATGGCCGATGTATCATCTGTCTCAATCAACATGCCATTTCCCTTTATCGCAGCCCAGCGAGGGGAGGCATGCCATCCTAAGCGTCCTGCTTCGTCTGCACTGCCGGCTACCGAGGCGTGACCCGCCGAGGGGGCATAGCCTGCGGGCGGCGAGAGAGGCGCACGAGTAATGGGTGCGTTTGGGCCGTATGCCAGCGGAGCTGTGGAAGTTGCCACGCGAGACGGTGGAGAATTGCACGATGCCAACAAAGTCGTGAGCGCGATGGTCATAACTTCAAGGTTACGCACCCACGTACCTCGGCGCGAACTCACTTTTCGGCAATATTTACCGGTCACCTGCAGCCCTCTTTTGGCGAACGTTTGCAGCTCGCCCCTGACTGATACGCGCTGCTGTCAACCTGGTCGGCGAGAAGAGCAGAGCTTCGGGTTCGGTTACGACCGGAGACCTGCTCGCACTTTGGTTGGGTGATGGCCGTGCTGCTTGCACTCGAGCGAGAATGCGGAGCCAGTTTGCTTTGCGGGCGAACAACCGGCGCAACTCTGGCGGAGCGCTTTCGTCATCTGCGACCTTGTCATAAAAGGCAGCCATACTTGGCCGCTCGTCTGCCGACGTAACCATGCCGGGAAGCATGTCCCGAAGCTGGTTGAGCAGAGGTTAACCGACGCACGTCTGCCGAACTTCGTCTCGCTGCTTCCGATAACTAGAGCCCTGATGGTAGCGTTAGGCCGGTATGCTTACGCAAAAGCGCATTGGGAGCGGATGAAAGGGAAAGCGCGAATGGGGAGTATCTTGAGCTGGACAGCATTAGTTGTCGCTGGCGTTGCCCTATTAATCGCGGTGGTTGGCGCCATACCCGCGCTGCTTTGGCGTGGACAAGCATCGAGCGAAGGGAATGACGCACTGCCCAACCTCTGCTGGCTCCTTGCCTTTGGGTCGCTTCCGATAATGACTTTCTCGGCAGTGAAAATTGAAGATCCGATCAAATAGGTGTCAGGAGGGTGCGTCGTCGGCAAATCGCTGAAAACCAAAGGCAGAGCGTTATGCATATAGACTTAAGTGTGAGTTAGCCCGGATCGACATGGATAGGTTCCAACCAAAAACATACAGCAGCGTGTCAGGCCAACGGCGGAGCTTTCACCGACTTGGTATTTGCCGGAGCCATCATTGCAGTCGGACTCGCTCTGATTAGTGCAGCAATAAGCCGGCTCGACCTATTTGAAACGCTCGGCGCAGACACCTTTGCAGTCGTCGCAGGATTTGCGCTCGTTCTTCTCGGCGCATTTGCCATCGCGACTTACGGTGTGATCCGCGCAATAGAGTGGGTAAGTCGGGAACGTTAAGAACTCAGGTCACTCCCAAAAAGAAGGTTCAAATGCCGAAACCTACGTGCCAGCGCACTTGGCGGCTAACTCATCAGGCCAAATTGATCAATGTGACACCACTCATGATTAGCGTGATACCGGCGATATGTATGACGCCAAATGGCTCGCCGAGAAGGAAGTGGCCGAGCATTGCAACGATGGCATAGGAGATTGACACACTGGGAAAGGCGACCGAGACGGGGATGCTGCGCAACGCCACGAGATAGAAGAATTCCGCCATTCCATAGAGGGCCAGGCCGGCGAAAGTTGACGGCCGCAAGAGCTGGCTCATCACATCGGGTGCATCTGGTGTCGCGATTGCCGGAGCCTAACAAGAAGCCCGGCTCACGGTTTCGCGCAAAAGGGTGCCGCCCGAAACTCAACGGCGTCTAGTCAGTGCTATGATCATTTCGCTGTGGAAGGCAAGATCAAAGGATTCGCAATGCCATAGCAATGAACGGAGGCGGCAATGACAGATACGGATAACGCCTATAAAGCAAAGGGTACCTCGCCACACGAAGCTTTCGACCTTATCGCGTACCCGGGCGACAAAAAGACATGGGCGCCGACATGGGGCTTCGTCACCTGCACCAAGGATCCCGGAACATCCGTCAAAGGGATCAAAGAGGTCTTCCCTCGCGGGGATGGTCCGTTAATAGGTTTGGTGGTTCGTTCGGCGGCTGGGTCTATGGCGCGGCAGCCCACGGCGGCTCTCCCGATGACAATGGCAGGTTAACAGCTATTCGGATTTCGCCGGCGTATTTGGCACTGGTGTGTACGTCACCGGCGTCGCGGG
>Ga0207683_10000032_pt1 | contig 105638 bp, 106 predicted proteins | sample KBSM73metaG_FD_184333 | JGI IMG/M metagenome (GOLD analysis project Ga0207683, IMG submission 184333) | Miscanthus rhizosphere microbial communities from Kellogg Biological Station, Michigan, USA - KBS M7-3 metaG (SPAdes) (version 2) | ecosystem: Host-associated > Plants > Roots > Rhizosphere...
AACAACTCCACTGGGCCTCAAGGCGGGTTTTTTACCGGAGGTCCGAACTCATCGGGAGCCATCGGACTGACTCCGTCCCAAAATCTGCTGTTCTTCGCCATCCTCTGGAGCTTTGATTCGCCCTAATGCCGTTTACTTCGTCTCTTTTTGTTCGCGCAAGCGCTTCAGCTGCGTGTCAAGACGACGCGTCAACTCTTCCAATGCCCTCGTTTTCGCGAGCTCCAGGACGGTCTTGTCTTCCACCAGGGCGGCCGGCCCCACCTTCTCGGTTTTCGCGTCGGTCTGTTCCTCGAACAGCCGGGCTCCTGTCTTGACGTCCCACAGCGTCGCTTTCAACAGGCAGAGCACATCGCTCTGCGTGCCGTCGGCCAGGTAGGCGCCCAGGATGGTCCAATACCATAAGGCGGCCTTGTAATTATTGTAGCGATCGACGGCAGCGGCCCCGTCAAAGATCAACAGCCAGTCGACGCCATAGCGCGTCGCAGCTGCTCTGAGTTCCGTTAACGTGTGGCCCTTCAATGACGACAGCGTCAGGAATCCGGCGCTCTTTTCTCCTGTATCGAATGGAACCCGTTTGGACCAGGCCAGCACAACATCCCGATCGCGGCTTGTCCATTCGAACTCGCGATGAAGGAAGCCTGTGGGTTTCAAGTAGAGACGAAGCTGAGGCGCGCGTGGACGCACCGGAGCGGCGGCGGCTGTTGGCGTGTCGATAAAACGGGATTCTTCCCGCCGGATCTCATCTTGAAGTGCCTCACGGGCAAGGCCTTGGCTGGCCGCGCACCCGCTGAGTCCCAAAAGGGCGGCCAACAGGGGCAGTGCGCACCGGATCACGTGAGCCCGTTTCACCTTTGTCGGCATGATGAATGTTCGGCGTGGAAGATCGTTCTATTCCGTGAGCGGGACGATGCGATCGGCCACGGCCTGAAGAACGCCTTCGCGTTCGCCGGCGACTTTCAGGCCCTGGAAGCTCAGATAGTAACCGCCATGGCTCGGCGCCTGGATGGTCGCGAGGAGCTCGACCTTCGCACCGTCTTCGACGTCGGGATCCTTCACCGTCGGAAAGCCGCAAATGCCGAACACGGCCACGTTGATCGAGGCCGTCTCGTCTTCGAGAGAGAACAGATAGGCGCCGTAGCAGGTTGTGCCGGCCGGTAATCTATATGGATCCAGCGGCTGGACGTTCCTCACGGTTCCGGACAGCAGGACTTGTTTGAGATGGTAACTGGCCGGTTCATCGAGAATCTCACGAATCGTAGGGGAATCGGCAGCCGAGGCGCTCGAGAATAGGACGAACCCACAACACATCACACACGTGGACCACGAGAGAAGGCGGATGACTCTTCGGCACATCGGGAAGGATTCTAGCATTTCTCTATTGCCTCAGACGATCCATCGGCGATCTTTCGCCGCACGAGGTCTCTCGTTATAATCCGCCAGCCCAAATCAGGAGGAGCTTCATGGCCATACAAGACCGACTGGAGACCTACGTCGTCGAACGGCGTCCACACTTCGAAGACTTGTTGGGCCAAATGGTCGAGGTTCCCTCGATCAGCATGGATCCCTCGAAGGCGAACGACATGCGGCGCATGGCCGACATGGCGGCGCAGGTGTTGGCCGGCATGGGCGCCGAATCCCGGATCATCGAGACGGGCGGCTATCCGATCGTCTCCGGCGGCTGGACGGCCGGCGCCCATTACCCCTCAGTGACAATTTACAACCATCTTGATGTTCAGCCTGCTCAGGAGCCCGAATGGCAGCACGCGCCGTTCGCGTTCACGTGTGAAGACGGCACGTACCGTGGCCGCGGTGCCACCGATGACAAGGGCCCGGCCCTTTCAGCGCTTTTTGGGGCTCGTTTTGCGATCGACCAGGGTCTCCCGATCAATATTCGGTTCCTCTGGGAGCTCGAAGAAGAAATCGGGAGCCCGCATTTTGGAGCGGGCCTCAAGCAACGAGCCGAAGTGCCCCGTCCCGATTCGGTGGTCGTCTCGGATACCATTTGGATCGCCAAAGGACAGCCGGCGATGCCGTATGGATTGCGAGGGTTGATCGGTGCCAGGCTCAGCTTGCGAACAGGCAGCAAAGACGCGCATTCGGGTGTCACGGGCGGTGCGGCAAGAAATCCTCTTGCCGAACTCATGGAAGTGGCCCAGGCCTGCGTCGATGCCAAAACTGGCGAGGTGAAGATCCCGGGATTCTACAAGGACGTCGTGAAGCCGACACAGGAAGAGATCAAAAGCTTCCTCAAGTCGGGGTTTCAGGTCAAGCGCTTCAAAGAGGCCTACGGGTTCCACTCATTGAGGACCAATGACCCGGCGGAAGTCATGCGGCGGATTTGGGCGGCTCCGACGTTTGAGATTCACGGCCTGACCGGTGGATATCACGGCCCTGGTGTCAAAACGGTGGTCCCCGGTCACGGCGAATTGAAAATTAGCATGCGGCTCGTCCCCAATCAAACACCGGAGAAAGCGTTCGCCCTGCTCAAAGCGTACGTGTCCAAACTCAATCCACAGGTGAAGGTGGAGCCGGAAGGCATGCTCCAGCCCTTCAAAGGCAGTTTCGATGGCCCGTACGTCGAATGCGTCAAGCGCGCCGCAAAGGCAGGGTTCGGCAAGGAGCCGGCATTCATTCGCGAAGGAGGATCAATCGGAGCGGTGGTGACGATGCAGAAGGCCTGGAAGGTGCCGATTCTGTTTCTCGGCCTCAGTCTTCCGGAGCACGGCTATCACGCGCCGAACGAGTATTTCGATTGGGGGCAGGCCTCAGGCGGCATGAAGGCCTTTGCGTACTATTTTGCAGAACTCGCCAAAATGGGAAAACGGTAAAGATCAGTCGGTTTCAGCATCAAATTTCCATCGTCCCAGCCGGGCAGGGAAGGTGACCGCCGCTGCGACGTGCTCGATATAGACGTGGCGTGGAATCTCTTCGGCGCCCAAGCGCAGCACGTGGGGAGAGGATTGCTGGCAGTCGATGATGCGGAAGTTCCACGTCCGCAGCTGGTTCACGAGGGACACCAGGGCGACTTTCGATGCGTCATCCACTTTTGTGAACATCGATTCCGCGAAGAAGGCGCTGCCGATCGCCACGCCGTACAGACCGCCGACCAACTGCTCAGCCTGCCACGTTTCGACCGAGTGGGCATAGCCTGCCTCGTGGAGCGCGGTATAGGCCTCCATCATGGCCGGAGTGATCCAGGTTCCCCCTTCCGGATACTGCGGCCGCGGCCCGGCGCAATGCTGCACGATCGTCTCAAAACATCTGTCGAGCGTCACGGACAGATGGCCCGGCCGAAGGCTGCGCTTCAGGCTGCGCGAGATATGAAGATGTTCCGGAAAGAGGACGGTGCGAGGATCGGGAGACCACCAGAGGATCGGCTGACCTTCGTTGTACCAGGGAAAGATGCCATGACGGTACGCTTCCAGCAGCCGTTCAGGCTGAAGATCGCCGCCGATGGCAAGCAGCCCGTCTGGCGTCGCATGCTCGACGGCGGGAAAGCTGAGATCGCGCGGATTTCGGCTCAACCGGACCATGGCTGAGCGATGCTCGTCATCCCTTGTTCGGTGCTCCGGAGGCCAGCAGGGGCTGGAAGATTGGATCGGCGTCAAGGACGGATTTCAACGAGTCTGCTCCGATGAAGAAGTCCCAAATCTGCTGGTTGTTCCCCGGCACCTCGCCGAACCATCGTTTGGCTTCCGTGAGGCGTTGGAGAATGGCGCCATTATCACGGTTCGGAGTGAACAGCAGGCTGTACGCCTTCGTATACTCGGCGATGAACTTGTCGAGAGGAATTTCGGCAAAGGTGCCGGCTTGGTCGGCATCTTGATAGGCCGCACGGACGTCTTTGTCGTCAAGGTTGCGGTTCCAGGCGACCTTGTTGATGCGAGACCAGGCCAACTGTAGGAGGGCCTCGGCTTTGGCGGTTTTGCGCTCGGACGGCACGTCTTTGACCAATTGCTCGTGTACTTCAATGGAAAGATCCTGATCGAGATTCCACCGGAGCGCGACTCCCCATCGGAAGCGATTGTCGAGCTGCTCGGGTCGGACCTGCGCCAGCGTGCGCAATGCGGGAAGCAGGCGATACAGGTAATCGGCCGTCGTCGGCTGTTCCAGCCCTCCCATCTCCATATCCAGCGAAAGATCCAGCCGTTCCCCCTGTGCGTACACATTCCAATACTGCTCGTTGACCGCCATCGACAACGCCGGATCCTTCACGTTCAGCTTGTGTGCCTGTACCGCCTCGCGCAGAATCGCCGCGTAGAGATCCTTCGTCAGGACCGTCAAGGCTTCCGCTTGGTTCGAATCGATGATCAACACGCGATTCAGCATGGCGACTCGATCACGCAAACTCGGAAATCCGGCGGCGCGGGCGGCGGAGGCGACCAGCAATCCGGGCGCGTCTTCGGGTCCCCACCACACGACGGAGCCAGCGATCGCCTTACTGGACTCGGTCACAAAGGGGATGATTTCCTGAGGAATGCCGTCGACTGAAGTCCCGTCGTTCACCAAGAGATTGACCACCGCCGAATCGCTCGGAAATCCATGTTTCTTGAGGCCGGACAGCACGACCCACTGCGTGTTGAGGCTTTTCACGGCCCGTCGCGCCGGCTTCACCGTGTTGGTCCATTTGTAGCTGCCTGGCGCTTTCGTGATGGGCGCGGTCAGCGGATCCTGGTAGGCGACGTTAAGGATGACCAGCGTCGCCGGCACTGAGACCAGCGGCGCCTGCGGGCGCAGGCGGAAGGACGCATTCGGCAAGGGCGTCGTCGAGACCGCGCTCAAGTGAAGGCCGCTGCCAGGAGGCGACAAGCCGATCGCATCCATCACAAAGGCAGATGCCGCATAGTGATCGAGATCATCGCGGAAAAAAGGTAACGCGCCGTTGGAGGGCCAGAGGATGTCCATCCCACTGTCCACTCGAGCCAGGGCCGGTTCATGAGCCGCTTTGAGTCGTTTCCCACACGGATCAGTGGAGGCATCCGGCGGTGCAGGAGAGGCCGCATGTGGCTCTTGCGCGACCAAGAGTCGGTACTGGCACCCGAAGTCGAGATTGACGGTCTTGAGGGGGTCGCCCTTTGAAACTGCTTCAGCGTACTGCAAGGCCACGGATGCGGCCGGGGACAGGCCTTTGGACTTTTTCTTCGCCGCCGCCGCATCGACAGGCGTAGTCGTGAACAGGAGACATGCAGCGACAAGCACTGCGAGCACCGAACCGGATCGTGCAGGACCATTGAGCCAGATCATCACCACATTCACTCCTTGAATCGACAGAGGAGATAAAGATGGGTACTGTACCACGCGGATTTTCCGGTGCGAAAGGGGCGCCGGGTGACCGGTCGCTCACGGCTGCGGGGGCGGCGGCGTGGTGGAACGGGTAAATGTGATCAGAGAGCGGATATAGGCCAAAACAGCGATCTGGTCCTCTGGGGGCAGCCGGTCTTCCCACCCCGCCATCGCGGTGCGGGGCCGTCCCTTCGCGATAATCTTGAGCAGTTCCTGATCAGACTTGGCTGAGGTCTGGGCAGAAATCAGATTGCCTGGCCGCGGCGACAACGACGTGGCCTGTTGGCCGTCGCCCTTCCCCTCCGTTCCATGGCAGTCGGCGCAATGTCGTTGGTAGATCGCCTGTCCTTTCTCAAGGTCCATTGGAGCCATGGGTGTTGCCGGCGCATAACCGATACAGGCGAACAGCAATCCCAGCACGCCGAGCCCCGCTGCGATCGTCATCTGTTGCCTCATGCGCGCGCCTCCGGCTTCCAGGCTCGGAGAATCTCCTGCCGGAGCCGGGCACGGTCATGCGCCGACAGCGGCGGCGGCTCATGCTGCCGGCACAACTTCACCGTATCTCGCAGCGAGGCGATGAACACTTCGCAGTTCGGACAGGCGCCAAGATGCCGGCGAAGCTCGGCGCAGATATCTTCGGGCAGCTCGTCATCGATGTAGGCGGACAATTGTCGAAGGATGTTCAGGCACCGCTGTTCACCGTGCTCGTGGGCTTTTTTTCTGGTCATGAACCGGTCTCCTTGGGGCGCCACCCCTCGTGCACGTGACGATCAGTGTGGGCCATCCCGCGTGCGCTCAACTCCCGCCTGACGAACAATCGCGCCCGATGGAGCCGTGTTTTCAGCGTCCGCTCGCTCAATCCCATGATGCCGCCCGCTTCCCCTGCAGACAAACCTTCCATATCTCTCAGCACCAGTGCCATGCGGTATTTCTTGGGCAGTTTGTTGATGGCCTGTTCGAGCGCTTCACGCAATTCCTTGTTCTCAAGCGCCTGCTGGGGCGTCAACCCGTCGATCGGAATCTGGAGACGGAACTCACCCTCCGAACTGGGGACAAACTCCTCGAGTGAAAGCTCGCGCTCGGGCGCTCCCTTGCGTTTTCGGCGCATGCGTAGGCACGCACGGGAAGCGATGGTGTAGAGCCATGTGGAAATTTTGGCATCGCCGCGAAACTGGCGGAGCCCTCGATAGGCATTCAGGAACGTTTCCTGGACGAGGTCCTTCGCCGCCTCATCTTCGCCGCACAACCGATGGGCATAGCGATACACCAGATCGACATGCTCTCGGTACAGCGTATCAAACGCCTCAGGGGATTGTGGAGGACGAGGAGCGGGGCGTGCCATGGTCAGGCGAGTCTAGGGAGTGAAGGGCAACCCTGTCAAACGCAGGACAGCGTTAGGCCGCCGGCTTAGTGGCCTTGCGGACCTCGACCGTGACGCGCCCATCATCGATATGCAGGGTCAGGGATTGTCCGACCTTCACGGGGGGGATGCCGATCTTGGCGTTGACCATCACGACGCCGACGGGGGTCCTGACGAACACGAAGTTCGATTTCGTCTTGGACACTGACCCGGAGAGGAGCACATGAGCCGGCGATCCCGAAGGCGGCGTCTGACTGATCTGTAAATCAAATTGCAAATCATGAACGCCAATGATCGTTTGGGACTCGTCGACTTCCACCGTCACCTGGTCGCCTTCATGGTACGTGCCGAGCTTCGCTTCCTGCGTTCCGTAGTGTACCGTCTGTTCGCCCTCGGCGGACCAGTAGCGCAGTGTTTTGGAGGAATCCGGCCCGAGCGTCATCGGTCCGCCGAGATAGCGGTGCACAAGCGACGCGTCGCTTCGGCGGCGTATCTCGACGACGAAATGGCGTTCGTGCACCCAGAACGAGACTTCATGCGAGCCTTTCAAATCCTTTAGCGTGGTTTTCGAGCTGAGCGTCAACAGGCCGACCGGCGTTTTGAGAAAGACAATGCCGGCTTTGGTTCGCCAGACGGCGCCTTTCAGCGTAACGGAAGGATCAACTTCCACCGGTCCTGGATCGGGTGATGGGTGAGACTCTGTCGCCGGCGTTTCTACAGGCGCAGCGGCTTCGCTGGCCTGAGGCGGTTCCGCGGCTGCTCCGAGGTTGTGAAGCATTCCCACGGCGATCGCGGTTGCCAGGCAAGACCGTCGAAGCCAAGAGCGCCAGCGCGTATCTCGATCAGGACCATTCATATGAGCGGACGCAAAGCATTGTTCATGTCGGCGGAGGACCGCCAAGGGTCCTGGGACTTAACCATGATGATGCGGAGGAGTCAAGCCGAAAGCCGCTTCACAGAGGTCCGGCTATTTTTTCCTGACGACAAGCCGCATGGGCGTGCCCGAAAAACCGAAGGTCTCACGGATTTGGTTCTCAAGAAAGCGAAGGTACGCAGCGGTGATATTCTCCGGGTGGCCGACGAAGAGCGCAAAGACCGGAGGGTGGACCGCGACTTGGGTCATGAACGCGGCGGTCGTGATTTGCGCCGGCTTCCCTTTACGGGACGGCAAGGGATGAACGGCGAGAATCTTCTGCAGGAACTGATTGAGTTGGCCGGTCGGGATGCGGGTTGAATATGACTTGTACACCTGGTCGATTATGGGAAACAGGCGCCGCACGGAATCGGGCTTCACCGCCGCGCCGAACAGGACCGGTGCCCAGGCCAGGAACGGGAAGCGCCGCTTGAGATCTTTTTCAAATTTCTGGTGGGCCTGCGCGTCGCCTTGGCGCAGGTCCCATTTGTTTACCAACAGGATGCAGGCGCGGCCCTGCCGAATCACAATGCCGGCGATCTTGGTGTCCTGCTCGGTGATCCCTTCCTGCGCGTCGAGCAGGAGCACGGCCACATCTGATCGCCCGATCGCCCGCAGCGCACGTACCACACTGTAGCCTTCGATCCCGCGGTCGATTTTTCCTCTCCGCCGGATGCCGGCGGTGTCCGTCAACAGATAGCGGCGGTCATCGTAGGCGACGAGCGAGTCGATGGCATCCCTGGTCGTGCCGGGCACATCACTGACGACCGCCCGGTCCTCGCCCAGCACCGCGTTGAGGAGCGTAGACTTGCCCACGTTCGGCCGGCCCACAATCGCGATTCTTGGCATGGCGGAGGGGGCCGAGGCTTCGTCGGAGGAGGGGAGGACTGCATACATCGCATCGAGCAGTTCGGCCACGCCGAGCCCATGTTCAGCCGAGATGGGGTATAGCTGCTCCACGCCAAGCTGATAGAAGTCCGCAACCAGCGTCTCTACCTTCGGCGTATCAACCTTGTTGACGGCTATGAACAACGGCTTCGTCGTCCCGCGCAAGAGGCGGACGACTTCCAGATCCTGCGGCATCACACCGGTCCGGCCGTCCATCAGCAGCACGAGGATATCGGCTTCGGCAATGGCCAGCTCCGATTGACGTTTGATCAGGGCCATCATCCCTTCCGACGCAGAAGGTTCGAGCCCTCCGGTATCGACAAGCCGAAACGGTCGGTTGCGGTAATTGGCTTCCGCATAGTTTCGATCCCGGGTGACGCCGGGCACGTCGTCGACGATCGCCGTTTTCTTTCCCAGAATGCGGTTGAACAGGGTCGATTTACCGACATTCGGACGGCCGATGATGGCAACAGTGGGCAGAGGAGCCGAGAACTCGAGAGGAAGCGTCGATGGTGAAGCCATAAGATCTCGATCGAAACCGTGGGTTGGGACCGTAACATAGCGTTTTTCTCAAACACAACCTGTCTCGTGTTCCGCTCACCGCTCCGATATACTCTGCATGATGAGTCAACGCGCCGCCTCAGGTACTTCGTCCGTTCTCAATTGGGATGGCATCGATGATGTCCTGATCGACATGGACGGGACATTGCTTGACCGCCACTTCGACAACTTTTTCTTCGAAGAAGAGTTGCCCCGACGCTACGCGGTCATGCAGGGGCTGTCTTTCGACGCGTCACGTGAACGGTTGATGGCGATGTACCGGTCTGTGGAAGGGGAGCTGGCCTGGACCGACTTGCATTACTGGAGCGAGCGCGTGGGCATCGATGTCGTCGCCATGCACCGGGAATTGCAGCACCTGATCGGGTTTCTGCCAGGTGCCGAAGACTTCTTAAAAGCGGTGCGCATCAAAGGCAAACGCCTGATCGTATTGACGAACGCCCATGACACAGGTGTCGCCATCAAATCCGCCAAAACCGGTCTTGACCGCCACGTGGATCGGATCGTCGACGCCTTCGAAGTGGGCTACCTCAAGATGCGGCCGGAATACTGGCCGGCGTGCCGTAGATTGGTTGGATTCGATCCAGGCCGCTCTCTCTATGTTGACGACGACGAGACCTGCCTGGTGGCCGCCAGGCACTACGGCATCGCCACAATTATTCATAGTGCAAAATCCAGCTCTCAGTTGCCTCCCGTGCGGTCCTCCAATTTTGTTTCGGTCGAGCACCTGCCGGCGCTGTTGAACGGCAGGGGCTCAGCGTGTTGATCAGCTGCGTGGTGGGGCTGATTGGCCACCTCTGGTTTCTGCCCCCGTCCTTGTTGGGGCTTTCCCGCCTGTGTTAGATTCGCTCGCTACCGACTGCACAGTCCCACGTTGAATAGCGATGAGCAAAACCTACGATCATCACGCCATTGAGGTGAAGTGGCAGGCGTATTGGGAAGAACACCGGCCGTTCCGGGCGGTCGAGGATGCCTCCGGTCCCAAGTTTTACTGTCTCGACATGTTTCCGTATCCCTCCGGCTCTGGTCTGCATGTCGGTCATTTGGAAGGCTACACGGCGACGGACATCGTGTCGCGGTACAAACGCATGAAGGGCTTTCACGTCCTTCATCCCATGGGATGGGACGCCTTCGGGTTGCCGGCCGAACAGTATGCAGTGAAGACCGGCATCCATCCCGCCATGACGACCGCTCAGAACATTGCGACCTTTAAGCGCCAGATGAAGCGCGTCGGGCTGTCGTATGACTGGGAGCGCGAACTCAGTACAACCGACCATGACTACTATCGATGGACACAATGGATTTTCCTGCAACTGTTCAAACGAGGCCTCGCGTACGTGGCGGAAGTGCCGGTGAACTGGTGCCCGGCGCTGGGAACCGTGCTTGCCAACGAGGAGATCGTCGACGGAAAGAGCGAAGTCGGGGGATTCGATGTCATCCGTAAGCCCATGCGCCAGTGGGTCCTGAAGATCACCGCGTATGCGGACAGGTTGTTGGATGATCTGTCGCTGGTCCAGTGGCCGACCAGCACACTGGAGATGCAAAAGAACTGGATCGGCAGGTCGATCGGTGCCGAAGTCGAATTTGGACTTGCGGGAATCCACGGGAGGATTCGAATTTTCACCACGCGGCCGGATACCCTCTTCGGCGCCACCTATATGGTGTTAGCGCCGGAGCATCCGCTCGTTGACGCCGTGACGGCGCCGGACCGGCACCAGGCCGTGGAAGCGTACCGGCAGGCAGCCGCTCGGAAAAGCGATCTGCAGCGGCAGGAATTGGAGAAAGAGAAGACAGGCGTGTTCACAGGCGGCTACGCCGTGAATCCTGTGAATGACGAGCGGCTGCCCATCTGGATCGCCGACTATGTCCTGCTGGGTTACGGTACCGGCGCGATTATGGCCGTTCCCGCCCACGATGCGCGCGACTGGGCGTTTGCCAAAACGCATGCCTTGCCGATTCGCGAAGTGATTGCGGGCGGCGATATCGAAAAGGAAGCCTTTGTCGCGACTGAGCAAGGCACGGTGATCAACTCCACGACGCCAGACGGCCGTTTTTCTATCGATGGCCTGGCGCCGGTCGATGCGATTCCCAAGATCACGGCCTGGCTTGAAACCATCCACAAGGGCAGGAAATCCGTCAATTATAAACTCCGTGATTGGCTGTTCGCCCGACAGCGTTACTGGGGCGAACCGTTCCCCATCCTGTGGGTCGAGGGCCAGCCCACGCCTTTACCCGAGGAGCAATTGCCGCTCGTGTTGCCAGAAACCACGAATTTCACTCCATCGGGCAATGGCGAGAGCCCGCTGGCAAACCTGGAGGACTGGCTCTCGACGACAGACCCCTCTACCGGCAAACCGGCGCGTCGCGAGACGAACACCATGCCTCAATGGGCCGGGTCCTGCTGGTACTACCTCCGTTTTATCGATCCGAAGAACACCCGCCAGCTGGTCGATCCTTCTAAGGAGCAGTACTGGATGCCCGTTGATTTGTATATCGGCGGCAGCGAGCATGCCGTCCTGCACCTCTTATATTCCCGCTTCTGGCACAAGGTGCTCTACGACATCGGCGTCGTTACCACCCCGGAACCCTTCAAGAAGCTCGTGCATCAGGGCATCGTGCTCGGGGAGGACAATCAGAAGATGTCAAAATCCCGGGGCAACGTCGTCAATCCCGATGAGATGATTGACCGGTTCGGCGCAGATGCAGTGCGGCTCTACGAGATGTTCATGGGGCCGTTGGAAGCGATGAAACCGTGGAGCACACGCGGGGTCGAAGGGGTGACCCGCTTTCTGGAACGAGTGTGGCGCCTGATGGTGAATGAAGAGGGCCGGCTGTCCGCGGCGATTGTGTCCTCGACTCCCAGTCTTGAGCAGCAACGGATTCTTCATCAGACCATCAAAAAGGTGACGGAGGATGTCGAAGATCTCCGGTTCAATACGGCCATTTCGCAGATGATGATCTTCACCAATGAGATGACAAAACTCGAACACCGGCCACGGAGCTTGATCGAACCGTTTGTGCTGTTGTTGTCGCCCTTCGCTCCGCATATCACGGAAGAGTTGTGGGCGGTGCTTGGGCATCATCCGAGCATTTCGCAGCACCCCTGGCCGGAATTTGATCCGGCGCTGACGGTTAGCGATCGCTTGACGATTCCCGTGCAGATCAACGGCAAACTGCGCGGAAGGATCGAGGTCGGCGCCAATGCCGGCCGCCAGGAGATTGAGGCCCTTGCCCGACAGGAAGCTGCAGAATGGCTTCAAGGAAAAGTGCCGAAAAAGATCGTGTATGTGGAAAAAAAGCTGGTGAATTTTGTGGTGTGACAAGCAGAGATGAGCGTATACCTTGCCAACCCTCGTTGGAGTTTCACGAGGCAGTGGTGCTGCTCGTTCCTGTGTGTGTTGTTGTCCCTTTCTGCCGGCTGCGGATACCAGTTTCGCGTGGAAGGCCCAGGGCCCACAATCGGAGGTACCACCTCGGACGCTCCATCGGTTCCTCCTCCACGTGTGGTGATCCGCACATTGCGAAACGCCACGTTCGAACCCAATCTGGAGACACGGTTCACCAATTATCTCCGGCACGAGTTTGCGTCAGGCAGCGGTGCGCAGGTCGTGGGGGAGGGGGAAGCTGCGGATCTTGTCGTATCGGGTGATATTCTCTCGGTGATCCTTCCGACCCTGAGTTTTAGCCAAACCACAACCTTGGAAAGCCGGGCCGAAGTTGTTGTTGCCGTGAAAGTCGAGGAAACGAGGACGAAGCGTCTGGTGTGGTCACATCTTGCAAAGGGGGCGTCGGAATTCTTTGTGACGACGGATCTGCAATTTAATCGCGTACTGCAAAACCGGGCGTTGGAACAAGCGGGACGATACATTGCCGAGGATCTCGCGTCGCGCTTTCTCATGCAGTTGGAATCCGGCCGCTTGACGAAACCCGTGGCCAATGCCCCGGCGGAATCAAAGCTGAAGCCCTGAAGGAACGTTCGATGCCTCAATCGATCAGCATGGCGCAGCTCGCAACGCAGCTCAAGAAGGATGCCGTTGGCCCGCTATACGCGTTAATCGGCGAGGAGGATCTGCTCAGGGACGTCGGACTGACGCTCATCAAGCAGGCGGTGCTTGGGGGAGAAGGCAACGATTTCAATAGCGATCTCTTCTACGGAGACGAGGCGGAGGGAAGCGCGATCGTGTCTTGCGCATCCGAGGTGGCAGTATTTGCGCCGCGTCGCCTGGTGATGGTGAAAGCAGCGGATAAGCTCCCCGCGAAACACGTTGAAGCCTTGCTCCCTTACCTCAAAGCTCCCAATGAGTCCACGACCATGGTGTTTGCTGCGGCGAAGCTAGACGGGCGGCTGAAATTCACACAGCTGCTCACGCAGGCCGCCATTGTCGTCGATTGTGCCCCGCTCAAGGACGCGCTCTTGATGCCCTGGCTCAAGCAGGAAGCGGATCGACTCGGGATGCGGTTCGATGAAGAGGCCCTGCACTTGCTGAAGGAGGCTTGCGCCGGGTCGCTGTATGCGGTCAGGCATGAAATGGAAAAGTTGGCCTCATATGTCCCGGACGGTCGCGCCGTGTCCGGGGCCGATGTCGCGGGGTTACGCGGCACTCAGCCGGGCGCATCGGTGTTTGATTTGGCTGCCGCGATCGGGGGTCGGCGGCGCGGTGCGGCGCTGGCCATTCTGGCGCGCAATCTTGAATCCGGGGAGGCCCCGTTGCGCATCCTTGGGTCTCTGGCGTGGCAATACCGCCGTCTCTGGAAGGTCAAAGATCTGTTGAAACAGGCAGGACGTGAAAGCGAGGCCTCCAGGTTATTGCGGATGGATCCCTCCCAGATTCGGCCCTTTCTCGGACAGTTTGCAGAATCACACTTGCGTGATGCCCTCGGACGGTGCCTCGTCACCGATGGAAAACTCAAGGGTGGAAGCGGAGCAAGGCCTGAGATACTGCTCGATCGACTTGTGTTTGAACTCTGCGATCGACCGCAGGAGGGAGAGCGGAAACCGCCCGAGACACCAGGTGCAGCGGTGCCCCGGACGAGACCCTTGTCGAATGTGCGGACGATTAGCGGGAAGCCGCCAAAGAGTTCACGTGGCGGGTGAGCCTGGAGATGCGGCGGGACGCCGTATTGGGTTTCAAGACACCCTTGGTCACCGCCTTACTCAGCGCCGATGTGGCGATTTGTAGGGAGGTTTTCGCCTCGTCGAACTTCTTATCGGCGATGGCGGTTTGAACCTTCTTCACGAGGCTCTTGACCGCGCTCAGTGCAGCACGGTTGCGGGTCTGGCGCTTTTCCGCCTGTCGGGCACGACGAATCGTGGATTTGTGGATGACTGGCATAGCAAACTCCTGTACAAAAGGAGCGCATTTGTAGCATAGGGTTCTGCGAATCGTCAAGGCGGAACCCTTCTGGGTGCGGAGGAACGTTTCAGTGAAAGTGATCGCGCGCGACCGATTGATTTTGGCCCTTGATGTCCCGTCGGCGAATGAAGCTGAACGGCTGATGGATCAAGTGCAAGACCAAGTGACCTTCGTCAAAGTGGGTCTCGAATTGTTCACAGCGGCTGGGCCTGAAATGGTCCAGCGTCTCCTTAAACGGGGACAACGGGTGTTCCTCGACCTTAAATTTCTCGATATCGAGGAAACCGTCCGTCGTGCAACGGAACGCGTGGCTTCGATGGGTGTCGAGTTTCTCACGATCCATGCCAATCGCAAAGCGCTCACGGCCGCGGTCAAGGGGCGCGGCGACTCCGCCTTGAAGCTGCTCGCGGTGACCGTGCTGACGAATTTCGACAGTCATGACTTACGCGAGATGGGCATCCAGCATACGGTTCACGAGTTGGTGACGGCGCGCGCGCTACTTGCGGCCGAGGTCGGATGCGATGGGGTCGTGGCTTCAGGAGAGGAACCGGGAGTGCTCAGACCGAAAGTCGGACCGCGGTTTCTCATCGTGACTCCCGGCGTCCGTCCCGCAGGTAAGGATGTGGATGACCATGCGAGATCGACGACGCCGACACAGACGATCGCGGCCGGCGCCGACTTCCTTGTGATCGGCCGCCCCATCCACGCCGCCTCTGATCCCGCTGCGGCCGCCGCGGCAATTTTGAGCGAGATGCAAGCGGCCTTCGATGCGAGAGGGTGAGAATAGGCAGGTTGCGGCCCTTCTTTTCACTTTGTTAAGATCACACTTCCGCCAGTAAGTACGTGGTCCCTTCTTTCCTGCCGTGGTGGGTGTAGCTCAGTTGGTTAGAGCGCCGGATTGTGGATCCGGAGGTCGCGGGTTCGAAACCCGTCATCCACCCCAGCATTTCTCTTCTCGTCACCCGACGACAGTACCGCGCGGCTGAGTTGGTGAAGAGGAGCCACTTCATTACGGCATTCTTCTCCTTTACCTTGTCTTCTCTTTATCTCTACAATCGGATGTTCCAAAGAACATTCACAAAATGGAGGCGTTATGCAATCCATATGTCTTCGAGCATTCGGCATATTTCTGCTTGCCTGCTGTGTGGTGTTACTTCCTCTCGGCAAGTGGGGTCACATCTATGCGGCTGAGCAAGCCGATTTGCTCGATATCAACACTGCCACTACTGAGCAATTGAAGGCGTTGCCCGGAATTGGCGACGCGTATGCAGAAAAGATCATCCAGGGTCGGCCGTATACGAGCAAGGATGAGTTGGTGAGGAAAAAAATTCTTCCACGAGCAACTTACGAACAAATCAAATATAAGATCATCGCGAAGCAGAAGTAAGTCTTTGGGATTTGGATGGCTCGGCTAGAATTGTCCAGAAGATTCGGAGATTAAGCGATGGAGCAACGAGTATGATCAGCTCGAAAGAGTGATGGCAAACCGAGCGCTCGCGTCAAGGGTTGGAATTGCAGGATGATGGAGTGGCCGACAGAAGGCGTGATGTCAACTATTCCGAGAGGTCATTCTCACATTCCATTCACGCGCCAGTTTTTGCGCTTCGGCAACCTGACTTGGACTCATGTCATCGGCCAGGCGATCGCGCCATTTTTTACCCTCGTCGTATCCATGTGCCGTTGCCAGGTTGTACCACATATGCGCTCGCACGAGATCATGAGGCACCCCGTGGGCTGTGTGATAAAGGCGACCAAGCACGAACATCGCCTGGCCGTGACCCTGATCAGCCGCTAGACCACACCAGCGTAAGGACTCCTGGTAATCCTGGGGGACGCCTTGCCCTCGTTCAGATAATTCGCAAAGTTTGTATTGTCCGTCCCGATATCCCTGCATCGCAGCGAGTCGATACCAATAGGCGGCTTCCGTATAGCTCTGCGGCACTCCCACTCCTTGTTCGTATCGCAGGCCGAGATGGTATTGATCCTCGGCAGTTCCTCTCTCGGCGTTTGCGAGAAGATTTTCCGTCTCGATTGATCGAGCCGTGAGTACATCAGCTGGCGCTGCCTTTCGATCCATGCATGCCATGGAGAGCGTAGACAGGACCATGACCATGGAGAAAAGCGGAACGCGCATTGTCATGGGTTCACCTTGTAGTGGACTGGGCACTCTTCCGCCTCTGGGTATTCCCCTAGTTTTTGGGCTGGAGCGAAAGAGATAGGTGCAATCCTCCTGAGTGAGAAGCGCAGAACACTCACGAGAACTACTGGAATATGCGAGTTAATCGTTTAATTTCTTGAAGTGGGTTTGGGCTTCGACAGCGGTAATAAGGAGTGCAGCATTGCCCCTTGGCTGCTCGAGTGACATGGCGACTTCCGCCCCGTGGGTCGCGCACGACTGCAAGCCGCGATGGCAGAGGTGGAAGCGGATAAGGAAAGATGCCGAAAGTTCGTGGGGGGGTGTTCGTGGAGGATGTGTTAGCAAACTGTGTTGGGCATGCAGGTCGGAGACGATGGCGTCCGGTTCCCATCAGGATAGACGGCTGGGACCGGCTTTTGGTTACCCAGTTAAGGAGGCATTTGAGAGAAAGATGGAAGTTAGTCCAGCTTGGGAGCTGGGGCTGGCTCGGCGGACGACTCGCTGTCCATCCGTGATTCGGCGGGTGGGAGGATGGGAGCACGCCGTTGAAGCTTCTCAAGCGTCTCCTGCTTCAACTTCGTTGGCTCTTCGATGCGGTTTTCGCGCTGAAGCGCATTGAGTTCGGCAGCCTTCCGCGCGTTCAACTCCACCATGTCCACTTCATCCCTCACGAGAGAGGGGGTCAAGAACACGAGCAGGTTAAGCTTCTCTTGCTGTCGGCTTTGGAACCGGAAGAACCATCCCAACAGCGGAATATCGCCCAAAAACGGAATCTTGCTCTCGCTGATAGTCACATTATCGCGGACGAGGCCGCCGACGACGAGGGTTTGGCCATCCCTGGCAATCGTCGTCGTTTCCATGGAGCGTTTGGTTGTCGTCGGTCCGACAGGGACGCTTGAAGTGCCGGTGCCGATCGTCTGGGCCACAGCTTCGGCAATGGCCGTGATCTCTTGCTTGATTTCGAGGCGGATCAGATCGTTCTCGAGGACCTGCGGAGTCAACTCCAGGGTGACGCCGACGTCTTTCCGCTCGATGGTGACGAGCGTACCGCCCGTGATACCTTGCGCCTGGCCGGTTGGAAACGGCCGGTTTTCTCCCACCACAATCTTCGCCTTCTGATTGTCGGCGGCCAACACATGCGGTGTGGACAAGACGTTCGTGTCGGTCAAGTTCAGAAGGAGATGTAAAAACGCACGGATATTGATGGTGTTCAGCAAGGGGATCGTTCCGCCGCTCGAGGCGCCCGCGGCGATGCCGAGGATGGTCTGAGCCACAGTGGAAATGTCTTCAGGCGCACGGTTAAAGCCGTAAATTCCTTGGGCATCCCCGTTTTTTGCCGCTCCGAGTACCTGAACAGGATCAGTTCCAATTTGCCTGAGTCTGTCGACTTGGACTTCCAAAATCACGGCCTCGACGAAGACTTGCTTCCGTCGGCTGTCGAGATCCCTGATGACTGAGGCCAGCCTGCTATAGGCCAGCTTAGTCGAGCTGATGATGATGGAATTGGTCGCCTTATCGGCGAACACTTGAACCGGTGCTTCAAACTCCGTGAGCGGCCTGATGGGAGGTCGGACGCCCGGAGTGACCTGTGACACGGTTTGCGATCTGGCGACCAAGTTCGTCAAGACCGCCGCCAAGTCGGTAGCGTTGGCATGCTTCAATTTATAGACAAACACGCCGCGCTCGGGCGGAAGTTCACCCATCGGGACAATCTGATACACAGGACCCCTGGCGACGACCGCCAGGCGACTGACTTCAAGGGCAGAGACAAAAAGATGGTACGCCTGATCAGGCGTGACCTTGGTTGGAGAAAATACCGAGATCTTCCCTCCTGCTTTTTTGACGGAATCGTCCAACACGAAATTCTTGCCCGTCAGCTCGCTGATAAAGCGAACGAAAACAGAAAGATCGACCTCGTTGAAATCTAATGCGACTCGCCCGCTGCCATTAGGTTGGGAAAACGCAGGAGAATGGAGCAGCAGTCCCCCGACTACGGCCATCAGACACGTGCGAAGGACCCAGCGTCGGCAACTAGGAAAAATCCTTGGAAGGCCCCGCTTGGGGCCTGGTGGATGCGGAATCATGGGGGAGACCGTACCACAAGGCTACGCAGCGACACAACCAAGCTGGGTACCGGCTGGCGATGGTGTCCGGCGTTTGCCCATTCTCGGTAATGTTGTGCAATTTTGATGTTGCGTCCCAAATGATGAAAGTCAGGCTCGATCTAACTGATGAGAAACAAAGAGAAAGAACCGAAACAACATGGGTCATGATGGCATCAGGATTGCACATGTGATCGCAGCTTCCCCCACGCCACATACTTGCGTCGGTTGGCGCCGAAGACAGAATCGGGCTGAAACCAGCCATTGGAGCCGGTTTGTGCCATTGATCTGCTAAGGTTAGAACGTGCGAACGGACAAGCGCTCTTCACAAAAACCCGACAAGAAAATGCCCTCGCGGGTGCATAGGCGAGGTATCGTCGGATACAGCAAGAAAAGCGCGCTGCTCGAAGAAGCGATCACCCACATGAACACCGGCAAGTACGGCCGGTCGTCTGCAGTGCTGAAGGAACTCCTCGCTCTCGATCCGCAGAATATCGAAGCCCGCCATTTGTTTGCGACTCTCCACCTTCGGCTCGGCAGTCTCGTCACTGCGAGACAAGCCTTTGAATCGCTCGCTAATGAGGCGATCGGCCGACAAGATTATTGGCTTGCCGAATCTCTGTTGGGCGAGTACTTGGCCGCCGGTCCCCGCTGCGTTCCCTTTCTCGAACAGTTGGCCCACGTGCATCAAGAAAAAGGCGATGAAATGGCTGCGGTCGCCGAGCTGGGCAAGGCCATTGAAATTTTGCGCGACGATCCGGACCCAGACAATCCTCAGAAGGCTGCGCAACTGTACGCCAAAATCAGAGAGCTGGCTCCAGCCAGCCCCGTGGCTTTTCAGCTGGCCCCACTCTTCGACGTGCAGACCGGTGAGTTGCTCGGCGGTTCTTCCACCTCGGCGACGATCCCTGATGCTGATCCCGGTGTCCATGAGCCAGCCCTATCGCCGGACGCTGATTCATCCTCTACTGTCGCTGAGCACCCGCTGCCGGATGTTATGCCCTGGGACGCGACCGACGAGTCGGACACGGCGTCTCAGGCGGAAGAAGCGCCCTCTGCGGTACCTGAAGCCGTCGACATTCTCGAACCTCCTCCTCTATGTGAGGCTGAGGCGGAAAAGCATCGACCAGCGACGGAGAGTCCTCTCGATCAGACGGCTGGGGAGTCGGCTTCGGAGGAACCATCCTTCGCTTACAGTGCGACGGAGAAAACGGAGGATGTGTCATCGGAGCCATCTTCTGATAGCACGCTTTCCGGGATGACCCTGGGTGAAAACCCGCCAGACCCGCCTTCTGGAATTTCCTCACCCATGCCGTGGGAACAAATGGGTGATGCGTCGGTACAGATTGTTGAGCCCGAAATCGCGCCGGACGAGACACCTCTCGCATCGGGGTTGTCTTCTGACCTCGAATCAATTCTGGCCTCACTACGAACAGAGGGCGAGGTTGGTGCCCCAGCGTCTGCCATTGAAGAAGTTCTACCGTTCACCGTCACGGAGAGCGCACCGTTGGGCGAGCCCACGCCTTCAGAGACTGGCCCGGCGGCATCCGCTCTGTTGTCGGCACCCATGCCCTGGGAACAAATATCCGATCCGGCGATTCAGATATCCCTCACGGAGACTGCGCCTACGCCTCGGCCTCAACAATTTGAATCCAATGTGTCGGCCGCTGCGCCAGACACCTTAGGTTCACCGGTTGTCTCCGACCCGGCTCGATTAGCGCAACCGGCTGCTGAAATGACCGAGGGTCCACCGACGGAACTCGCCCACACGACGGAGCCGTTGGATGCCAGCGCAGGCGAGATCTCACCGGCCACGTCGTTCTCGTGGAATTCCGTTTTTGACAAGGCCTGGAAATTCACAGCCGGCACCATGGCGCCTAGTCCGACTGTTCCGTCGGAAGCCGCACACGACACCATCGATGAGCCGCAGGTGGTGGAAACCCAGGCAGTAGAGAGCCCGTTCGTAGAACCACCCATGGTCGCTTCCCCCTGCGGTCAGGAGAACCTCGCCTCTCCGGTCGAGCCAGAAATGTCCGTTTCCTTTTCAACGAATGTGCATGAGCAGATTCCACAGGAAATCGTGTCCGTAGCGCCGGTCGAGTCTCCGCCCACCCCTGCCGAGCCGTCTTCACCACAAGAGACCCCCGCTCATTGGAACACGGGTGAAGTTGCGGTTCAGGTTCACCGGCCTTCCAAGAAGAGGAAGCGGTGGGAGAAGGAGCCGGAACAGGCCGAGCATGCAGCCGTAGCCCCACCCACCATTGAAACATCCGAGACATCGTCGACGACAAGCCAGGAAGCGAGCCGAGAATGGAAATCGACCACCGAAGAGCCGGTTCCCACCGTGGAAAAGGTGGTCCAGCCTCCGGCGCGCCCTGATTGGATGCAGGCCACCGAGTCGATCACCTTCGCCCGCCCGGAGCCCTTGCCAACCCAGGCGAGGTGGAGCGATGCAGACACGGCGGCTCCGGCCGCGGGCGAATCTGCAAGCGCCGCGGTGGTCTCAGCGGTCGAGACATTGTTTTCTCCGAGCGCGACGGTGGATGATCTCCATCCTCATCTCTCCTGGTCGAAGCCGCGCCCCCGCCTCATGGCTCGTCTCCACCGAGTCCGGATCGCGATTTCCTCATTTATCGGCTCGTGCTTTTCAACCACTCGTTCACTCACCTTTCTCGCCCTCATGATCACGATTGCGACCGTCGTGGTGGCTGCGGCTGGCGTAGGAGCGGTCGCTGTGATGTGGATGGTCATGGAGGAACCGCCGAGTTCGCTCTATCACACCTTGACCATCTCACCTCCTCGGGTGATCACGGATGCGAAGAAGAACGGCTATCTTCTTCTGCTGGGCTTCGATGCGCCCGACGGCCGAGATCCGGTTCAGGCCGGATATGAACGGAGGGCGGATCCACAGCGTGATCGGATCACAGCCCAGGTGTGTATTGGCGACGAAATCAAAACCCCCGGCGTCACCGGCGGAGCGTCCGATCACGTTGTTAAGGGATGGATCCGGAACGGTGACCTCGTGTCGAACCTCAAGGGCCAAGGCGCGACCATGAGATCACTTACGTCGCGTGAGTCGACCGCTCTGGCTCGGTATCAGCAATGGCTCGCAATGCCTTTCGACGATTGGGGGTTCGGACAGTTGCTCGTCCCGAACTGCACGCGTGTGTTGCTCGCGCACCGTCTCTTCGTGTTGGACGGGTTCAATCAGGACTTGCCCACGGGGCTCGACCGACTGGAAGCCGACTTCCAGGCGTGGCGCGTGGCCCTCGCACAGTCTAAAACGCTGACGATGAAGATGCTGGCCGTGACGGCCGTGCAAGACGACGCCTCGGTCGCTGCCGGACTGCTGAGCCGCGGGGATCTCGACGGAGGATCGCTTACCAAATTGAGCAAAATGGTCCGTCCACTCGATCAAGCAGAACTGTCCATACGTTGGCCGATGCAGAGTCAGTTTGTCTGGGCGACAAAAGCGGTTTCGTCTGAGCTCAGAGACGACCAAGCGGCAGACCGCCCCTGGCATGCCTCATTCACGGCAGCGATGCGCCTTCCGGTTCAACGCCGTGCGAACGCCTATGCGGAATATTACGAAGCGGCCAAGAAGACGGTTGCCGGCAGCCGATATACGAATTTGCCCAAGCTTTCGACATTCGTCCAAACTCCGCCGTCTGGGGTGATGGATTATTTGACCAACCCTATCGAGCACATCGTGGGCATTGAGCCGCTGCCGTCGTGGGATCCCTTTGTGATGCGGATGGTCGAGGTTGATGCCCAGCTTCGCTTGGTAGGGCTGCAGGCCTGGCTGAGGCGCGGACCTCAAGATAGCGACGTCCCCATGCGGTTGGCGAAAGCCGGTCAAGCCTACTATGATCCCTTTACAGGCCTTCCGATGCTGGTCAACCAGCGCAAAGGGGTAATCTACAGCGTCGGGCGGGATGGAAAGGACCAGGAAGGCGATGATGTTCGCGACGTGACAGCGGTCATTCCTCTCTCATTTTCCGAATCCCGTCGTAGTGCTTCACTTCGGTAGACCTTCGTTCCCGTCTATTCAGACAGTTTGGCTCCAAACGGTGACCCGCCCAGAAGCGATCGCTTGACAGTGACCGGACTATTCCAGAGAATCTCTCTAGCCCCGTACCTCTGGAGCCTCCCCATGAATCGTGATTGGACATCTCGCTTTCGTCGTGGAGTCCGTTCCACTGGTCCGATCCCCACCCAAATTGTGTCGAACGAAGAATTCCTGCCTTGGCCTCGCACCGCGGAGCAGTCATTGGTGGAGGAGGCCCTCATCCAAACGAGCGTGCAGGCATCAATGCGACTCGGCATGAGCCGTAGGCAGTTTATCAAGACGTCCGGGGGCATGGCTGCGGCCCTCATGGCGATGAATTCGGTATTCGGGAGTCTGTTTGACGTCCTGGAGACCGAACTGTTTGAGCCGGCCGCGTTTGCCGAGCGCCAGGGAGAGCCCTTTTTTATTTTCGACGTGCAAACACATTATGTCAGCACCGGTTATGATCCGGCGGATGCCGAAGGCCGTCGTCGGGGAGCAGTGACGAAGGATGCATTACTGGGATTGCGCCGCCGCGCGCGAGAGGCCGGACTCAATCCCCGGCTCTCGGCCGACCGCGGGACGCTCGATGATCTCTCGTGGCAGAACTTCATCAAAGAAGTGTTTTTCGACAGTGAAACCTCTATTGGCCTCATTAGTACGCCGCCCGGGCCGTATCCCCAGGAAGCGGTCGTGCCGCCAAAGGAGATGGTCCACATCAGAGACGAGGTCAACCGTCTGGCAGGATCTCAACGTATGTTGGCTCATGGACTCGCCACGCCCCAATTGGGGCCTGTGGATCTGGATTTCATGGCCATGCAGGCAGAGCAACTGAAGATCGATGCCTGGAAATGTTATACGGGATCGTGCCCGAAGGGCCTTGAGCATGGCTGGTGGATGGACGATGAGAAGATCGCCTACCCGATGCTTGAACAGGCAAGAAAGCTCAATGTGAGGCGTGTGTGCGTGCATAAGGGACTCCCGCTGGGGCCGGTCCCGGAATACAACCATCCGAAGGATCTCATCAAGGCGGCCAAAGATTTCCCCGATGTCGATTTCCTCGTGTATCACTCCGGTATGAAAAGCGCCGCTTCCATCGATGAAGCGTTTGAGAAGACCGGCGAAATCCCTTGGACCACGGAATTTTGCCGCATGAAAAAAGCCAACCCCGGTCTGAAGAACATTTACATGGAGATTGGTTCAACGTTCGCACAGCTCGTGACCAGCCATCCGATGGTGTGTGCGCATTTCTTCGGGCAGATTCTCGATGCGTTCGACGTCGATCACGTGCTGTGGGGCACGGACTCGATCTGGTACGGGACTCCTCAGTGGCAGATCGAAGCGTTTCGGCGGTTTCAGATGCCTGAGCGGTTGCTCGAGAAGCACAAGTATCACGCGCTCACGCGCGACGTGAAATCCAAAATCTTCGGTTTGAATGCCGCGCGCCTGTTTGGCGTCGATGTTGCTGCGGTGAGGCATGCCCTACCGAAAGATGCGGTGGGCCGCCTTCGCCTCAGCTATCATGAAGAAGGCCCTGAGCCGAGTCACAGGCTCTATGGATGGGTGGCAGGATAAGAGCGGGTCTTGTCAGGGACCCGCTAGGGGCGCTTCGGAAAAGCCGCGTCCCGGGAAATCGATTGCAAAGCAATCGGTGGGTCGGGTGGGTGAAAAAAGCGCGGCGGGGTGACCACGAGCCAACACCGTTGCGGCGAGGTCGAGGGGAGAGAAAATGAAGAGTGAAATTTTGTACCCGGGGGCGTTTCCCATGGCCCGTGTGGAATTAACAGCAGGGGAAGCCATCAAAGCCGAATCCGGTGCCATGGTCGCCTCGTCCCCGACGATTGACGTCGAGAGCAAAATGGAGGGCGGATTTCTCGGCGCCCTGTCACGCAAGTTCCTGACCGGCGAAAAGTTCTTTTTTCAGACCCTGCGGGCGAGTCGGGGGCCGGGCGAGGTGCTCTTGGCGCCGACGGTGCCGGGGGAGATCGTCATGATGGAACTCGACGGGGTTAATGAATATATGGTGCAAAAGGATGGATTCCTGGCGGGCGACGAGATGATCAAACTCGACAGCCAGATGCAGAGCCTGAGCCGAGGTCTCCTTGGCGGCGAAGGGTTCTTCATCCTCAAGGTGAGCGGAAAGGGGACACTATTGCTGAACAGTTTCGGGGCCATCCATAAGATCGAACTCAAGCCCGACCAAGAATATATTGTCGACAATAGCCATTTAGTGGCCTGGTCGGGCACCACCTCCTACAATATCGAGCGTGCCGCTTCGGGATGGGTTGCCAGCTTCACGTCCGGCGAAGGATTCGTGTGCCGATTTCGCGGTCCCGGGGTTGTCTATATCCAAAGCCGGAATCCTGGCGGTTTTGGCGCGTGGGTGCGTCAGTTCATTCCCGTCTCCGAATGAAGCGAAAGGGCGGCGCTTCGCTGATGAACAGCCCCAATGCTCTTTGCTTCGGCGAGGAGTTTCCTGCCACAGGCGTGCCATGTCACGTGGAAGTGTCTCCGTCGGGACTGACGCTGCGTTTTCAGGACGATGCACGGGGGCTCGGCGAATTGAGCCTGCCTTTTTCCACTGTTTCCGTATCGGCCGGCGGCCTTGACCACGACCAATTGGTGGTGCGCTGGGGGCTGACATCACAGGTACAGACGTTGTATCTCAAGGATCCGGCGGTGATTCGTGCCTTTCGTTCGGCTGCCCCACCCGTTTTGACGAAGCACCTGGACGAGACCGCGGCCACGGTGCGGCGAGTGCGGAGCCGAAATCGGACGGTCTGGGCCTTCATGAGTGCGGTTATCGGGGGCCTGGTCCTCGCGGTCTGGTTCAGTACTGATATCCTGGTCGGATGGGCCGTCGATCGTATCCCCGTGGAGTGGGAGAAGCGGCTGGGCCAATCTGCCTATCAAGACTTTCTAGTGCAACAGACCGTGATGAAGGAGGGAGCCTCGGTGGCAGCGGTGCATGAGATCAGTCAGCGGCTCCTTGAGCACATTCTCGACAATCCCTACACCTTTGAGATTTCTGTTGTGAAAAACGATGTCGTCAACGCCTTTGCATTGCCTGGGGGCTATGTTGTCGTGTTCACCGGCCTGCTTGAGCAAGCGAAGAGCGGGGAGGAGGTCGCAGGCGTCTTGAGCCACGAATTCAATCATGTCCTCGAGCGGCATGGCCTCGAGCGGATCGTCAAGCAACTGGGCGTCGTGGCGGTGATCGGGATCATCCTTGGTGACCAACAGGGATTGGCCGGCGTCATGAAACAGGTGGGGGTCGAGTTGCTCTCCCTGAAATTCGGTCGGGCACAAGAGACGGAAGCTGATGTCAGAGGTCTCCAGTTGCTCCATCGGGCTCGTATCGATCCGGATGGAATGATCACCTTCTTTCAGCGGATGTCGGAGCAGGAACAGGGCCGGGTGGAATGGCTGTCCACCCATCCCATGAGCGCCGCTCGGGCTGAGCGGCTCAAAAAAGAAATGGCCTTGCTGTCCAAAACCGTGCCGGAGCCATTTACATTCCAATGGGAAACCGTTCAAGCGTCAGCCGGAGCCGTCAGGCGTTGACCAAGCGCCGGACGCTTCGGATCGGAGTGATCACTGATACCCATGGGCTCTACGATCCGGCGATTGAGCCGCATTTTCGTGGGGTCGAGGAAATCCTGCATGCCGGCGATATCGGTGACAAAGAGGTGATTCGACGCCTACGGAGACTTGCGCCGGTCACGGCGGTCTCCGGCAATGTGGATGACTACGAAGCGAGCGGGTTTCCCCGACGACGCCTCCTGCGAAGGGGCGGACTGAGAATTGCGCTCTGTCATGTGCTGTATGAAAGAGGGAAGATGACGCCTGAAGCGGAGGCCTGGTTGGATCGCGAGCAGCCGGAAGTCTGCGTGTTCGGCCATAGCCACCGACCAACACTCGCCCAGCACGGCCGCACGCTGCTCTTTAATCCGGGGTCCGCAGGCCCCAGGCGATTTGCCTTGCCGCGTGGCATCGGTATCCTGATGGTGGGTGCCGGGAAGACGACGCCTACCTTGATTCGTCTCAGCGATCGCGCCGCTGCGAGTCCTCCATGATCAAGATCATCTTTGAGGACATCGTTTCGAGGGAATGGAGCCCATTAGTCCTTCGAAATCCCTATGAATGTTCTGGACTTCGGAGCCTCTCCAGAAATTTTTGAGGGACAACCGCGGCTGATTTGGGTATACTGGCCCCAGGTACTGCCTATTAATGATAGGCACCGGCCAGTACGGACAACTCTTTCACGGAGGAGGACTTATGATAAAGAGAGTGCTCGTTCTTTCGGTAGCGGCGCTGTTCGCGTTCCAGGCTGGCTTTGCGCTTGCGGCTGCCACTGGCAATCCGGACACGGGACCAGGCTGTGGCCTCGGGAAACTGGCGTGGCAGAACTATCCTCACCAAAAGACCATTGGTGTTCAGGTGATGGAAGCGACCACCAACGGGACCTTCGGCAGTGGGACCTTCGGCATCAGCAGCGGCACCTCCGGCTGCACCAACGACGGTCAGGTCTGGGCGTCTGAGAAGGCGAATGTCTTTGCCGCCATCAACTTTGACAATCTCGCGCAGGATATGGCACAGGGTCACGGCGAACACCTCACGTCTCTCGCAACCCTCATGGGCATTCCGGCCGATCAGCAACCGGCGTTCTTTGCGATGACACAGGAGCGGTATGCGTCCTTCGTAAAGGCGGGTGAATCTTCCCCGGGAGCGATGATCAAAGCGTTGAATGACGCAGTGGCAACCCATCCGACATTGGCCAAAGTGTCTTTGAACAAGTAAGCTCTGTCCTATGGGGTTCCGGTCTCATAGGCTGGAACCCCTCGCTTTGTTCCGCATCCTCCTGTCCTGTTCTATTGCCGCTCTTCTCCCCTTTATCGCGGCATTAACGTCGCTCGCGGCTCCGAGTGACGACTCCTACCTGAAACAACTCATTGAAGAAGCAACCGTCGCACGGCTTGCCGAACAACGCGAGTGGCATGTGCTGTTGCATTACCAAAAAAACCTGTTCGGCAGTGGCTTTACCAGCATGCAAGACGATCCCGGCTTCTTTATGGCTCCCACCGGCAAGACGGATCCCCAGGCCGAGCTGGCGGCGACGCTCGGCCAGTTTTTCTCTGACGAAATAGTAGGCCGTTCCAAGCAGCCGGCACAATGCGCCTTCGTGGCCCGTTATCACTGGCTCAAGGAGAAGATGCATTTCGACGACCGCCGCTTGCCGCCTCAGCCATGTGAGCGCTTCACCCGATGGTTCAATGAGTTCAACGCCCAATCGATCAGCGTCATCTTCCCCACCGGTTTCATGAACAATCCTGCCTCGATGTTCGGGCACACCTTTTTGCGCATCGATGCCAAGGGACAGACCCCGCAGACCCGTATTTTGGATTACACCATCAACTATGCGGCCGAGGTGCCGCCGCACGCGGGACCCGAGTATGCGATTAAGGGCGTCTTCGGGGGCTATCCCGGGCACTTCTCGACCATTCCCTACTATCTCAAGGTCCAGGAATATCGCGATATCGAAAACAGGGACATTTGGGAGTATCGGCTGGACCTCACGCAAGAGCAGGTCCGGCGTCTCCTGATGCATGCCTGGGAATTGGGGAATGCCTATTTCGATTATTTCTTTTTTGACGAGAATTGCTCATTCCATATTCTCTCACTCATCGAAGCGGCTGAGCCATCGATCCACCTGATTGACCACTTCCCGTTCTATGCGATCCCCGTCGATACCGTAAGGCTCTTGGCAGAATCGGGGCTGGTCGCGGAAGTCGTCTCACGGCCTTCCAGGAGCACGTTGGTCAGAAGAAAGCGGGAGGCGATGAAGGAAGAGGAACGTGTGTGGCTGAACCGGCTCGTCGCGGACCCCGAGGCGCTCAAATCCGAACGCTTTCGCAGCCTCAGCCTCGAGCGGCAAGCGTTTGTGTTGGAGGCCGCGTCCGACTATCTCTTAATGCGTGGCAGCGGAGCTCCGGAGGAGGGCGCACCATTTCGCGAGAAGAACAAGTCGATCCTGGCCGCGCGCAGCCGCTTGAAGGTGCCTCCAACAGACATCCCGATTGAGCCCTATGTCAAACGCCCTGATCTCGGCCACGGGACGAGCCGCGTCGGAATCGGCGCCGGTTGGAGAAACGACCGAGCCTTCGAAGAAATCAACATGCGCGCCGCCTATCACGACTTGCTCGACCCAGAATATGGTTACACGCCCGACGCGCAGATTGAAGTGATGTCACTTGCGGTGCGGCACTACCACAACGAGTCTCAAGCACGCCTTGAACGGTTCACCCCCCTGAACATGATTTCCCTTGCACCAATGGACTCACTCTTTCAGGCTCCTTCCTGGAAGCTTGGCCTCGGCATGAATACGATTGTCCAGGGAGGTTGCCAGCTCTGTACCAATGGCTACTTTACTGGCGGCCTGGGCGGGGCCGTGGAATCGCGCGTACTTGGACGCCAGGTGTGGTATGCGATGGCTGAAGTGGAAGGCGATGCCAGTAAGGCCTACGAGGAGAACTATCGGATCGGCGGGGGTGGAACGGTTGGCCTCTTGGCCGACATTACCGATCGATGGAAACTTCTCGCTACGGGAAGCTATCTTCGGTTTGCCTTGGGCGATAAATCCGAAGATATCCGTTGGTCGATCGGCCAGCGGTATTCTCTGATGAGGAATCTTGCCTTCCGGGTGGAGTACAACCACCGGAGTCATGACAACGATGTGTTGGCCACCCTTCAGATGTACTTCTAGTCACAGAACCCTGCTCCAGTGTGTCCTGTGCTGCATGATGTGTCTCTTCGCCCAGACGGCGGACGGTCAGGAAGCGGCATCCGGAATTGAATCATCGTCGGATCACCCACCGGAGATCTATGGGGCCATCTACGTCCTTGGCTCGCTCGCAAAAAACCGCAATCTCGACGTCGGCGGCGAAGCCCTGCCGTCCACCACGGTCCGGGACGGCGCGGGCGGCGGGTTTAGAGCCGGTGTCTTCCCTGCGTTCACAGGCTATATGGTGGGCATCCAGGCAGAGTCGTTTGGATTGGGCCATGAGGTGAACGCGCCCGCATCGATGGGGTCGTCCGGCATTCAGTCGGGACGCGGGACATTGTTGGCGTGGACAACCATGGTGAGCCTCCTGGTGCAATACCCTGGCACGCTCATGAGGCCATATGTCGGCGTGGGCGTGGGGTGGTCCTCCTCGTTCTTGCTCGACACGCAACTCATGAAAGGATCGGTCACCCAGACGGGCACGCTGCGCGATACAAGCGCGGCGTTTCAGTATGTTGCGGGACTCCGAGCGCATGTAACGGAGAGCGTGTTTGTCTTCGGCGAGTACAAATACTTTGCAAGCCGTTATCAATGGGGCGGAAGTCTTGATCCGTCGCTGGATTTTCGGACGCAGATTGTGGCCATCGGAGTCGGCCTCTCATTCAAATGAAGGGAACGGCAGGCCTCTTGCCCGCCCGAGAGAGTCCTGCTACAAGTGGTCTTCAACGCTCCGGAATCCTTTCATGAACCCGAAAGCCCATCCCCGAGACGAGCGTTCGGCCAGACAGCTTCCCTTCGTCCCGCTTGCTCCTCATCCTCCGCTCCATCGGTACTATGGCGGCGAGGGCGAGACGCGGCAGGGCTTTCTCAATGACCTCTTCAACCGGACGGCGTATCAGTACCGAAATATCGACAAGGCAACCGGACTTGGTTTCGGCATCTGGTATCGCCGGCGAGCACTGGAACAAGCCGGACTCACGTCCGGAATGCATGTGCTGGATGTCGCATGTGGGCCGGCCTTGGTGGCGCAATGCGCCCGTGACATTGTCGGTCCTACAGGGTCGGTGGTCGGGCTTGATCCCAGCCTCGGCATGCTGCGCGAGGCGCGGAAAGGTCCCTGTGGGAAGCTGGTCATCGGGGTCGGTGAACGGCTGCCCTTCCCGGATGCGAGTTTCGATTTCTTGAGCATGGGATATGCGCTACGCCACGTGTCTGACCTGCGAGCAGCATTCGCAGAGTACTGCCGCGTGCTCAAGCCTGGGGGTGTCGTCCTCCTTCTGGAGATCTGTCGTCCCCGCTCACCGTTGTTGCTGTCTCTTTCACGTTTTTACATCAAAACGGTGCTGGGCATCGCCTTTTCGACCTCTACGGGAAACCGTGACATGAAGACGTTGATGGAGTATTGGTGGGATACGACCGAGACCTGCGTCCAGCCGGAAGCGATTGTGGGTGCGTTGAAGGATGCCGGGTTCTCGGGTTGTTCGCAGCAGGAATGGTTCAACGGCCTGTTGCGTGACTACCGCGCCGTCCGTGAAGAGGGAACTGGCGGCGGCTTGTGAGTTTGCCTTCGTGCCCTCGATAGGAGACTATGTCCTTGCTTGCTCTGGAACGGGAAGTCGCCGCACTCATTGTACACACGCTCAAGCTCAAGACGGATTGGTCCACCATCCACCCTGAGGCCGCGCTGTTCGGCGACGGACTCGGCCTCGACTCCATCGATGCACTGGAGCTGTCGCTGGCCATTGCTCAAACGTACGGCTATCAAGTCAAGTCCAGCGACCCGGAGATCAAAGAGACCTTTTCTTCCCTCAGGTCGCTTGCGCGCGCCATCGAAAAAAACCGCACGAAGTGAACGCTGTCGCGTCATGTCAAATGCTCCATTGATCGCCCTGTATGGTCCGGACGATACGCTGGCCTGGCAAGCCGACGGCGCCAGATCAGCAGGTGAGTTTCTTTCCGACGTGGCGGAGCTTGTCGATTCCTTGCCGGATTTCCCTTCGGTGCTGAACCTACTCTCAAGCCGGTACGAGTTTCTTGTCGGTTTTGCCGCGGCCATGGTGCGTGGCCAAGTGACGCTTCTCCCGCAAAGCCGGGCACCCCAGACCCTGCGGCGCATTGCCGGCGAAAATGGAGACTGCTACGGCTTGACGGATCGAGGTGATCCCGTGGAAGGGCTTCCTTGCGTCGCACTTCCTTCCGGGCGACGCCGCTCCGATCGAACTATGAGGGTTCCCCAGATTCCGCTTCACCAGCAAGTCGCCGTGGCGTTTACCTCTGGCAGTACGGGACAACCGACACCGAACCGAAAAACCTGGGGCGCCTTGGTGTCCGTCGCGCGCGACACGGGATCACGTTTCGGACTGACAGCCGGTCGATGTCGTGCGGTCGTTGCCACAGTCCCGCATCAGCACATGTTCGGCTTGGAAGCGTCCGTCATGCTGCCCATCCAGCACGGTCTGGCCATGCATCCAGGCCGTCCGCTTTTTCCTGAAGATGTGCGCATGGCGCTTGAGGAGGTGTCGGGTAGGTCGGTCTTGGTCACTACTCCATTGCACTTGCGCGCCTGCGTCATGGCGGGCCTGAAGCTGCCACCCGTCGAGATGATTCTTTCGGCGACTTCCCCGCTGGCAAGGGAGCTCGCGCGAGAAGCCGAGGAGCGGTTCCATGCGCCCGTGAACGAAATCTTCGGCTTTGCCGAGGCTGGCAGTGTGGCATCTCGGCGGACGGTGAATGCGGATGAATGGCAGATGTTGGACGCCGTGACGTTGACGGGGGCGGAGCCGGACTGGTCCGTGCAGGCCGATTACCTTCCGCGTCCTATCCGGTTTCCGGACCGCATCGCCGTCACCGGTCACAGAAGGTTTCGCGTACTGGGCCGAATGGATGACCAGGTGAACATTGCCGGCCATCGTGCCTCACTTGGGGATCTCACTCGAAAGTTGCTGGAGATCGACGGCGTGCAAGACGGCGCCTTTTATCTTCCCGAGACCGGGCATGCCCCGTTGACGCGCCTCACCGCGGTGGTCGTCGCTCCCGGCAAAACCCATCAGGACATCCAGCGCGCCTTACGGTTGTCAATCGACCCCGTATTTTTCCCCCGGCCGCTTCTCCTGGTGCCGCGGCTTCCTCGCAACGAAACGGGCAAATTGCCGAGGGAAGCGTTGCGGCGGCTTGTCGAGGAGGAATCCGCCCATGAGTGTTGAACGGACGTTGACCGTCATGAAAGATCACCCTGCGCTGTCCGGACATTTTCCTGGTGTTCCGGTCGTTCCCGGCGTCTTAGTCCTCGATGAAGTCATCGAAACGTTGAAACAGCGGTACGGGGACGCGCTCGTCGTGACGGGATTGCCTGCCGTAAAACTATCTTCTCCGTTGAAACCGGAAGAACCGCTGAGGATTACGATTGAGTCAGAGGATGCGCAGACGGCTGTCTTTACCTGCCGCGTCGGCAGTCGCCTCATTGCGTCTGGCTCTATCCGTTTCCGGCTGCCCGGCTGATCCACTTGATGACTGTTGCCTGGAAGGCCCAACAGGAGCTCGGCAACCGTCGGATGATCCGGCTGATGGCCTGGATCGCTCTCTCATGGGGGAGGCCGGTAGCCCGCGCTCTGCTCTTCCCGATTTGTCTCTACTATCTTTGTCGATCAATAGCGGCGCAGCGGACACTTCGCAGGTATTATGTGCGGGCATTGGGTCGATCGCCCGCTTGGAAGGAACTGTTTCATCACTATCACTGCTTTGCGTCCACCATTCTCGACCGCCTGTATTTCCTCCGTGGGCACTTCGATCAGTTCGCCATTACCATCCAGGGGACGGATGCCCTCAGCCAGGCCTTGGCGAGCGGACGCGGATGTCTGCTGCTCGGCTCGCATCTTGGCAGCTTTGAGGTGGTTCGGGCGGTGGGGTCGACCCGCGATGAGATCGACATCAAAGTCCTGATGGACGAGGACAATGCGCCGTTGATGCGGGCATTCTTTCGCGAAATCAACCCTGCAGTCGCCGACAACGTCCTTCAAGTCGGGAGACTCGATACGATGCTGCGCGTGCAAGAGTGCCTGGACGGCGGCGGCATTGTCGGCATCATGGGGGACCGATTGATCTCGCAGAGTCAAGCGGTCTACTGCGATTTCCTCGGTGCAACCGCACCGTTCCCGACCGGCACGATGAGATTGGCGCACACCGTCCGTGCCCCTGTCGTCATGTTCTTCGGCCTGTACCGCGGAGGGAACCGGTACGACATCCATTTGGAACTCCTCAGCGATCGGATTCAACTCTCGCAGGATCGGCGTGAAGACGACATTCGTCGCTGGACCCAGCGCTATGCGGATCGACTCGCGCATTACAGCCGTCAGGCGGTGGACAATTGGTTCAACTTCTATGACTTCTGGCGCGCCGCGCACTGACCGCCTGTTGTCGCATGGCCGCGACAGTGGTCTCACCGGGCGCCGTGCCCTGCGCTGGGGCAGCGGCTGCGGTTGCGTCGTGGTGCTGCTGGGGAGCCTCGGTCATGCGGCGGCTCCCTCGCAGTGGACGGTCGAAGTGCTCATGGGCCTGCTGAAAGCGCAACGAGAGCACTCGGTGCCCTTCCAAGAAGCTACCTACTCCTCTCTCTTGACCAAACCCCTTATCGCCCATGGCGTACTGAAGTTTGTGCCCCCGGACAGGCTTGAAAAGCTCATCACCGCTCCTTCCCACGAGCAGTATGTTGTCGAGGGGAATCGGGTGACCTTCGAGAGCGAACGCAAGGGTGTGAAACGCACAATCTCACTCGAAGAGTATCCGGCGCTTCGGAGTTTTGTCGAAGCGTTCCGGTCGAGTCTGAACGGTGATGTGGTGCAATTGTACCAGGTGTACGAGGTCACGCTGGAGGGGAGCCGTGAAGAGTGGACGCTATTGTTGCGCCCCCGCGAGCCATCGGGAAAATCCGTCGTGGATTACATTCTCTTCACCGGTTCAGAAGGCCGCGTCGCGACGATTGCGATCCGCGCTCCGGATGGCGATCGATCCGTGATGACCATTCTACGGGGAGCCGGTCGATGAACCGCAACCTCTCGATCCCGCTGCTGTGGGTCCTGTTGATGGCCGGCGGGATGTGGCTCTCGGCGATGCATGTCTCCGTCCATAGTGAATTAAGCGACCTGTTACCCGAAGGGACAACGCGCACCCAAGGCCTCTTGTTGACTCAGGTGCGAAGCGGTCTCGCCGGCCGCCTGATGTTGCTCGCTCTCGAGGGAGGGACCCCGGATGAGATGGCGCAGGTCAGCCGGGAATTGAGTGAGCGGCTCCGAGCGAGCGGACAGTTTGCGCTCGTTGAAAACGGGGCGCAGGGCTTGACGGCGCAAGACCGGGCCATCGTCTTTCAGGCACGGTACCTCTTAAGTCCCCGGATCGGAGCTGAGACGTTCTCTAGCGAATCACTGCGTAAGGCGTTGGAGCAACGGCTCGACGATCTGCGTTCCCCCTTCGCACCGTTGATCAAGGAAACGATTCCCGCGGATCCGACCGGAGAGTTCCTCACGATCCTGACCGCGTGGTCTGCCGAGGATAGACCCGCCAAGCATCGCGGCGTCTGGATGTCGAAGGACCATTCCAAGGCCCTGCTGGTGGTGGAAACGAAGGTTGCAGGATTCGATGCCGATGCACAGGCCGCGGTCCAGGAGGAAATCCGGCACACCTTCGCTGTGCTCGCCGGTCAGCGGGCCCACTTACGCCTCTTGATGACCGGTCCTGGTGTGTTTGCCGTGGAATCCAAGCAGACCATTGAACAGGAAGCCTGGAGGCTCTCAACGGCTGCCGCAGCCTTGGTGCTGTGCTTTCTCTATGCCAGTTATGGCTCCATGGCGCTGGTGCTGCTGAGCTTGATTCCGCTGACGGCCGGCATCATGGCCGGCATGCTTGCAGTGCAGGGCTGGTTTGGGTTCATTCACGGCATCACCCTGGGGTTTGGTATCACGTTGTTGGGCGTCGTCGACGATTATCCTATCCACCTGTTCAGCCATTTGAGCTCCCGCGGCTCAGTGTCGGCGGTCATGCGAGAAATCTGGCCAACGATGCGGCTTGGCGTGCTCACAACGGCCATCGGATTCGCCGCATTGCTGTTTGCGGGATTCCCTGCCTTGACGCAGCTGGGCCTCTTTGCCGTTACAGGGATCCTGACGGCCGCTCTCGTCACGCGCTGGGTCCTTCCAACCTTCGTCCCGGACGGATTCGTTCCTCGACCGGTATGGCCGGCATTCCATGGGGAGCTCGAACGTCTGACAAGGATGAAGCCGGTGATTCCGGCTGCGATCGTCCTTGCCTGCTCGACGCTGTTGTGGTCTCATACGCCACTTTGGCAGACGGATTTGGCGAGCCTAAGTCCCGTGTCGGAGGCGAAGAAGCAGCTCGACCGCCAGCTCAGAGCGGAAATGGGCGCACCGGACGTGCGAGATCTTCTCGTGATTGAAGGACAAACCGAAGAAGATGTGCTTCAATACGCTGAGGTCGTCGATGCGAACTTGAGGCCGCTACGTACCAGTGGAACCATCGCTGGCTATGATCTCATCTCGAACGCTCTTCCGAGTCGTCGAACGCAGCAGAACCGCCAATCCCATCTCCCCGAGAGATCTGTTCTGATGCGAAACCTCGACCACGCACTCACAGGTCTTCATTTTTCGCCCGGCCTGTTCACGCCGTTCGTTGCTGCCGTCGAATCCGCCCGCACGCAGCCTCCGCTCCAGAGAACAACGTTCGAGGGAACGGCGCTTGGGGCCAGGATGAACTCCTTGCTCTTCGAGCAGGGAAGGAGCTGGATGGCCGTCGTGCCGTTGCGCGGAGTCGCGGACCGCGAACAGTTGGCCGCCGGCGTGCGCAACTGGAACATGCCCGCCGTCACGTATCTCGATCTCAAGGAAGAGTCCAACCGCCTGATGACCGCCTATCGCAACCGGACATCGGTCATTGTCGTCTGCGGTCTCTTTGTCATCGGCGTGGTCCTCACGATCGGCCAGACATCCGGCAGTCTGCTGGGTCCGATTTTGTTTCCCATCATGAGCGCGTTGGCGGTCGTCGCCGCCGTCCTAAACCTTTCGGGTGAGTCACTCTCACTGTTTCACATTGCGAGTTTTCTGCTCGTGATTGGGCTGGGGCTCGACTACGCGCTCTTCTTCAACCGGCTCGAAGGAAGCGAAGAAGGACGATTGCGGACATTATACGGGTTGCTCGTCTGCAGCACGACGACCATTCTCGTCTTCGGCCTACTGGCCACTTCGAGCATTCCGGTCCTGCATGCGATCGGTATCACGGCTGCGCTCGGATCATTCTGCTGTCTGCTGTTCGCCGGGATGATGGCGAAAAAGGTTCCGGATGTCTCCTGAGCCAATGACGCCCGTGACGTTGTCCGCCTATACGCTGGTGACCGCAAACGGCCGAGGCGTCAACGCCGTATCGCAGGCATTGCGCGAGTGCCGGTCCGGCCTAACGCCCTGCAATTTTGAGGACGCTCTGCTCAAGACCTATATCGGGCGCGTCGACGGACTTGAAGAGTTTGCACTGGAAGATGGGTTGGAGCGATTCGATTGCCGGAACAACCGGCTGGGCTGGCTTGGGCTGCAACAGGATGGGTTTATGGTCTCGGTGGCCGAGGCGAAGCAGCGGTACGGCGCCGACCGTATCGCCGTCATTATGGGAACCAGTACGTCCGGCATTCTGGAGACTGAACATGCATACCGAAATCGTGATCCGCATACCGGTGCATTACAAGGGTCGTTCACGTCCCGCTATCGATACACGCACAACATGTTTTCGCTGGGACATTTTGTGCGCTCATGTCTGGGGTTGAGGGGCCCGGCCCTCGTCATTTCCACGGCCTGTTCCTCGAGCGCCAAGGTCTTTGCGACGGCGGCGCGCTATCTTCAGGCCGGTTTGTGCGATGCCGCAATTGTGGGCGGCGTGGACAGCCTTTGCCTGACGACGTTGTACGGCTTCTCCTCGCTGCAGCTCCTGTCGTCGCAGCCTTGCCGTCCCTGCGACGAAGATCGTGACGGCCTCTCGCTCGGTGAAGCCGCAGGCTATGCCCTGCTCGAATCCAGTCAGAAGGTGAGAAGAAAGGGTGCCATTGCGCTGCTCGGATACGGTGAAAGCACGGATGGCTACCATATGTCCCACCCTCATCCTGAAGGTGTCGGCGCCATTCGCGCCATGCGTCAGGCATTGAATCGGGCGGGACTCCAGCCCGCGGATATCGACTACATCAACCTGCACGGGACGGCGACGAGAGCGAACGACACAGTGGAGGATAAAGCCGTTTACGAGGTGTTCGGCACGCAGACTGCCGCGAGTTCGACAAAGGGATGGACAGGACATGCGCTGGGGGCGGCGGGCATTACGGAGGCGCTGATCTCGGCGATATGCCTTACACAAGGGTTTGTCCCCGGCACCCTCAACTGCCAACGGGTGGATTCCGCCATGTGCAGCCATATTCTGCGCGAAAACCAGTCTCGGCCGGCTCGCCGCGTGCTCAGTAATATTTTCGGCTTTGGCGGCAATAATTGCAGCCTCGTCCTGGGAGTCTTGTGATGCGGGTCGGTATTGTCGGTGTCGGCCTTCTGAGCGGCGGCCTTGAGGGATGGGGCAAGGGCCGCGAGGTGCTGCGGGGCATGCGGCCATTCTCTTTCGATTCCCTGCCTGACCCGGACGCGGGGCTGCTGCCTGCCAACGAACGGCGTCGCAGCACGGTCGGAGTCCGCTGGGCCCTGCACGTCGCACAGGAAGCGATGGCGCAGTCGCGGCTCGATCCACGAGACGTGGCCACCGTTTTTGCCTCGTCGGGCGGCGAAATGGGGGTGCTCGATCAACTCTGTCGTGCGCTGGCGACCACTGAGCGCATTATTTCGCCCACATTGTTTCATCAGTCCGTGCACAATACGGCGGCGGGGTACTGGGGGATTGCCACGAGCTGTCAACAATCCTCCACGGCTCTGTCCTGTTATGACGATTCATGCGCGGCGGGACTGCTCGAGGCCGCGACCTATGCCACCATGGAAGGTTGTCCCGTGTTGTTCGTCTCGTACGATCTGCCCGCGCCCGATCCGCTCATCCGAGCGCGGCCGATTCAGTCGGCCTTCGCCACCGCATTGGTCTTGACCGCGTCGCCTGCCGCCGGGTCGGCGAACGCGACTGTGGCATTGGCGTCAGCTGACAGCGGAGACGTGACGGAGATGTCGGACAGCGAGCTCGAACGGCTGAGAGCGGACAATCCCTCTGGGCGCTTGTTGCCCATGCTTCGTGCCTTGGCGGGAACAGGCCCATCCTCCATTTGCATGAATCTCCTGGGCGACCAGCGGCTGGTCATGGAAGTTGAGGCATGACGCGTCTGACGAAAGAGGAGATTGGACGGCTGCTTCCGCACGGACCTTCCATGTGCCTGCTTGAGTCGGTAGACGTCTGGGATGCTCTCAGCATCAGTTGCCGCACGGCGACCCATCGGGATCGGGGTCATCCGCTGCGGTTCAAAGGACGTTTGACGGCTTCGGCCGGCCTCGAGTACGCCGCGCAGGCGATGGGCGCCCATATCGGTCTGGTGAAGGGCGGTGGCCAACCGGACTACCGGATCGGGCTCGTCGGAGGGGTGCGGGACGTCATCTTCATGACCGACCGGTTGGATGACTTGGACGGTTGGCTCATCGTCAACGCAAGACGGTTAGTTGAGGGCGAGCAAGGATACCTGTATCACTTTACCGTTGTACACGAGTCGTCCAAGCTCATCGAAGGACGTGCGTCGATTTTCGTCAAGGACGTTCTGTGATGACCAAAAAGCGGGCGCTCGTCACGGGCGGAAGCGGAGCGATCGGAGCCGTCATCTGCCAACGGTTGGCTGCCGATGGGTACGCCGTGATTGTCCACGCTCATCGGCACTCGCAATCGGCTGAGCAAGTGGCAGAAAAAATCGCTGCGAACGGCGGAACGGCCAGCGTCACGACGTTCGACGTCGTCGATGGGGTCGCGACGGCGGAAGCGCTTCGGGATCTGCTCAACGCCGGGCCCATTCAGATTGTGGTGAATAATGCAGGTCTGCACGACGATGCGCCGATGGCGGGAATGACAGAGGGACAGTGGAAGCATGTCATCGATGTCTCGCTCAATGGGTTCTTTCATGTCACGCAGCCGCTCTTGCTCCCGATGATCGGAACCCGATGGGGGCGAATCGTGTCCGTTTCCTCGGTTGCCGCGGTCGTCGGCAATCGCGGTCAAACGAATTATGCGGCAGCCAAGGCCGGTCTGCATGGGGCGAGCAGATCACTCGCGCTCGAATTGGCGTCCCGAGGCGTGACAGTGAACGTCGTCGCGCCTGGCGTGATCGAGTCTCCGGCCGTCAGGCGGGCCTTTACGCCCGCTCAAGTGGAGTCGCGAGTGCCTATGAAGCGTGTCGGGACACCCGAGGAGGTGGCCGCACTGGTTGGCTTTCTAGTCTCGGAGCAAGCGGGATACATCACGGGGCAGGTCATCCGTATTGATGGAGGCATGATATGAGCAGGTCTACGGCCGCCGCTCATGACTTCTGGGTTCTCATTCCCGCCTATAACGAGGAACCGACGGTGCGTGAAGTGGCTGCTCGTGCCCGGCGGTATTGCGCCCACGTCTTGGTGGTGGATGACGGGTCCACAGACGGGACGTGTGAAGCCCTCGCCGGCCTGGACATCATTCTATTGAGAAACGAGCAGAATCGAGGAAAGGCCGACAGCCTCTGGCGGGGCTTTGAGCAGGCATTGGCCCAGGGTGCCGCCGGAATCATTACGCTTGATGCGGACGGCCAGCACGCTCCGGAAGAGATCCCTTCCTTCATTGCGGCTACGTTCAAAGATCCCGACGCCTTGGTCGTGGGCGCTCGGCGGTCGCTCCAGCGAAAACGCTCGAGCTGGAGGTACCTCGCGAATCGCATTGCGGATTTTTGGATTGCATGGGCGGCCGGATGCCCAATCGAGGACAGTCAGTCAGGATTCCGGTTCTATCCTGCCCGATTGCTCCGAGATCTCACGCTCAAGCACGGGCGGCAACAGAGTTTCGTCTTCGAAAGTGAAGTGATAATCGAAACGGCGAGGCGGGGAGTCCGGTTTGTGTTTATTCCAATCGGTGTCGCCCCCCGGGTAGGCGCTCGCACGAGTCATTTTCGGCCAGTGGTGGATATCGTCAGAATCACAAAGATGATCGTGCTGAAACTGCTAAGCCGTGGATTGTACCCGCAAGGCTTCTACCGGGCGTTTATTCGACGGCCTGATCCGATCATGAGGCTCCAACGAATGGTCGTTACGCCGAGAGCAGGAATGGCCGATCTGGACAACCAAGAATCCGTGCCCTGCGCCTTGCCGGCGCAGGAGATGCAGTCTTAATTCCCCACCGCGCTGAGTCTCGCCTTGATTTCGTTGTCGAGACGCTCGATCCACTTCTGATAGTTCACGTGAATCGTGCGTTTGACCGGGTCATATCTGAGATTACTGCTGTCCTTATAGAGAATGCTGTAACTCTTGGTCGTGTAGGGAATAGTGACATGAATCTGATGGCTCTGCACGTTGTATTCTCCGAGCATTTCTCCCGGCTTCACCGGCGTCATAATCCACGTTTGTTTGATGCCTGCATCGATAATGGCTTTTTGGACCTGATCGAGAGTCGGCTCCTTCCCTGAAGCCGTTTGGATCGGGCTATCTTTCACCTCGTAGACTTGTCCTCCGGCCCTGCAACCCATCATCGCGAACACGACGAGCGAAGCAAGGACCATCCGTGTCGCCATCTGTTTCATCGTCACACCTCTGGGAAGGTTATGTGGAATGGAACATCCCGGGACGCAAGCGCCCGGACTGGGTCGTGTTCTAATTATCTGCAACTGACAACCGTGATCGAATGGCACCATCCAGCCGTTGAATCCAGCTGGCATAGTTTTCATGAATCGTCTGAGCGGCTTCGTCGTATTTCAAGTTGCTGCTATCCTTGTACAGAATGCTGTAGGACTTGGCGGTATAGGGAATCGACACCACTGCCTGGTGACTCCGAACATTGAGCGTACCGACAATCTCTCCTGGTTTCGGAGCTGCCATTTGCCATCCCGCAGCGACGCCGGCGGCGATGATTTCCTTTCGAACCTGATCCATACTGAGCGCCTTCCCGGATGCAGTCACCACAGGTGCGTCTTTGACCTGATAGACTTGCCCGCCGCCACGGCAGCCGATCATGCCGACCAACGCAAGGCATACTGCCACACCGCGCCATCCCATTCGGTTCATGGTCGACCTCCCGTTGAAGACGGAGCTAAAAGCCCCCTGCTCTTAGTACGACTGGGCGGATCAAGTCAAGGTGGGGCAACGAGGCGTGCATGAGGTTGGCCGCAACGAAGCGCCGTTCAAACAAATGTTCCAACAGATCGTCGACGAGGGACAGGTTCTCCGGACCCATGCCCCTTCGATTCCACTTGGACATGGACTTGGGAAACACTTGGTCTTTCGCGTACACAAACTCTGAGGGATGACAATAAAACACAAGATCTGTCGATTTTCGGCTGATCCAGGTGATCATTTTTCCCAGAAGGGGGAGCCCCAATACTCTGAGGGTGGCGAGATTAATTGGAAAGAGACAGGCGGAGGGCGGCACCTCCGTGATGAGGCTCGCCCCACGCCTCCCCAGATCCGTCCCGCAGGGCCGGTAAGGCCCCCTGGGAGCCCAAAAATATTTGAGGTAATGCACGCGGCCGAATCCCAGGTCAAAGCGTCGGGAGGGCACCGAGGAATCGTACAGATATCCTTCTTCTTCAAGCACGCGCAGGGTGGTTTCGCTGATCCACAGGTTCGGTGCGCGAAAAATCACCGGCCGGACTCCCGCCGCTTGTTCGACCGCCTCCGTGGCCCGGCGAATCCAGTCCCGTTGCTGCTCATATCCGGCCGTACGAAAATCCTCGTCCTCCTCCAAGCCGCCATGGGCCCAGCCATGGGTTCCCAGCTGGTGGCCTCGTTCATGACAGCTCCGCACGAGATCGGGATACGCCTGGGCAAAACGGCCTGTGAAGAACACCGTTCCGGCCATGTGATAGCGATCGCAGCAATTCAACAGTGCTTCGAGCCCTTTCTGCGACCCCGGTACCCAGTCGCAATCAATCGTGAAGTACAAGCGCTTTGTCACATCGAAGGAGTGGCCTGTACCGTTGAGGAGGCCGGGAAGGCCGCTATCGCCTGATCGGAGGTGCCGCATCACGGGCATACTGTCTCCAGGATTCTGCATGGGTGGGCGGAGACGCCCATCAAAGGGTTCAGTCGGTGGTCACGAGTCCTTCGATCTCCACAAGGAGCTCTCTGCGGCATAGATCGGCTTGGAGATACAGCAGGTGGCTGGACAGCAGAAATGGCGCGTCAAGAACGCGTCGAACAGTCTCAAGGTGTCTTTGATTTCGGACGTAGACCTTGAAGAAAGAGTGAAATCCGTTCTCGCGCTGGAAAGAAGGCGTCGTGCATTGGGCCTGTTCGATCAACGCGCGCAGGTTCGCTACCGTTTCGAGCGCTTGCGCGTCCACCAAACCTTCGTGCTGGCTTTGATGCCCCACGACACTGGCGGTTCCTGAAATGAATAGCTGGGTCGTGCCCTCAGACTGGCCGAGTGTGGCGCGGGCAAACGATGGGCTCCGCGGGCCGTACAGTGTGGGGTAGTCGTAGGCATTGATTTGGCGCGGGCTGCCGAGGTGCGTGGCGGGATGCGCTCCCGCGAGAAAGTAAATCTGGAGCGGTCCGCCTTGTGTTCCCACGGCCGTTCCTGCCGGCAATGAGCCTGGGAAACCTGGCAGGCTGCCAGCCAAGGCCTCGTGTCGTCCCATGCAGAACAGGCGGTATCGTTCGAGACGGTTTTGCTCTTCGTTAATCTGGGGAAAGTAATTCCATATTCGCCACAGGTGTGGGAAACCCGATTCTCGAAGCAGACGCAGCAGTTGCTGATAGGCTCGTTCGGTCGTATGGTTCAAGCCTGTGCCGGGGTCTTCGAATGCCGTGATGGAACCAAACAGCAGATCGCCGCTGATGGCGGCCGAGAGCCCGCTGTCGGTGTACAGGCGAACGGGCTGATCGCAACTCCAGATCTCGCAGCGGCTGGGACCCTCCAGGATGGGAAGATCAAGCTGGATGACCGGGCATTGAACAGACACCGGCGGGGAAGAGCCAAACGACACGACGGCGAGAGGGAATGTGCCCGATGTGGCTGACCATCGGCTTAGGTCGGCCGGTTCCACATATGCGATTTTGACCTGGCTAGCGGGGTCGAGAACACGTTGAGCGGATGCGGCGGAAGAGGAAGTGTGACGGTGTCGGATGCCCATTCGTGTGCGCTTAGGTCGTTTTGACCGCGTAGTCGCTGACTTCGGTCACTGTCGTACGGCTCCCTTGCTTGCGCCGGCGGGCCACGGCCCAATTGTCTTTCCAATTCAACACGAAAAAGAGGTAGTAGACAACTTTAAAGAGGAAAAGCGGAAAACGCATCTTCGATTGGTCGAAGACGTCACCGGCGAGCAGCGAAAGCACCGCCCGTTCAATCTTTGGTGGGCGCCTGGTCGACACGAACAACGCCTCGAACGCCGGCTGATTGAATCTGTGGATAAACCAGGAAAAGGTGTCGATTCCCCGACGCACGCTCCGCTCGAAGGTCTTTAGCTGTGTGCAATAATCCGGAGCACCGCGCAAGAAGGCATCGACCACGCCGGCACCGATGGTGCCGCTGTTCAGCGCGAGGTGCACGCCGCTGGAAAATACCGGGTCGATAAAGGCGAACGCGTCTCCGACCATCAGGTATCCCTCACCAGTCATGGTCTCCCGACGGTACGAGAAATTGGCCGCCGCGTACGCCGGTGTCAATGGCCTGGCCCGTTCCATTCGTTTGGCGATCGGCGGCGATTGACGCAGTGTTTCCAACAGAAACTGATCGAGAGACGTCCGGCGAGTCTTGATGTAATCCGGATGGCAGACGACGCCCACGCTCATCGTTCCGTCTTTGAAGGGAATGAGCCAGCACCAGCCGTCGTCGAGCCAGCCGGCGGTGATATTGCCCTCATCCATCCCGGTGAGCCTGGTGACGCCCTCGAAATGACCGAACACTGCGGCGCTCCCATGTTTCTTGCTCCGGTGCTTTCCACCCATTTGCCCGGACAGAAAGGTGTCGCGACCGCTCGCATCGACCACGAAGCGAGTCTCCCATGTGCACGGACGTCCTTGTCGATCCTCTGCATGGACGAACGAGGTTTGGCCGGGCCGAAACTCAACGCGGTGGGCTTTAATGCCCTCGTGGAGACGGACGCCCTTGGCGACCGCATTCTTGGAGAGAATGTCGTCGAATTCGGCCCGCTTGACTTCAAAGGCATAGGGTTGCGATTCATCAAAGGCTTTGGAGAAATGAAACATCTGTGACCGGCCATGCCGATAGCTGACCAGTTCTGCGCCGTATTTAATAATGCCGATTTTCTCGACGTCCGCGAGGACGCCAAGCCGTCGCAGCATCGGAAGAGATTGCGGCAGCAATGATTCACCGATATGGAACCGCGGATGTGAATCCTTTTCGAGGACGTGCACCTTCCAGCCCAGTTCCGCGAGCAATGCAGAAATCGTGGAACCGGCCGGTCCACTTCCAACCACGAGCACGTCACAGTCTTGGGGACGAGAAACCAGATGGTCGTGCATTCGATCGTCGTGCCTTCCAGTTGCTGGGGAGTATACCCAAGAAACACCACGTTGGCTAGTTGACCGCGGCAGAAACACGGCCATGCCTCAGCGTTTTCGTTGACCACGTAGTGTTGACGTGCTACTCTCCGCCCCGCAGTTCCAATTACAGATAAGTATCAGCGAATTTCACCGTCGGCAAGGAGGGAGAGTATGAAAGTCGTGGGCATCGTACTCACCGCCGCACTTCTCCTCGGCACAGCGGCGTGTCATTCCACACGTGTTCAGATTCCAACGGCTCCCATCGGCCCGAATGAAAAATCGTTGGGGGCAACTTGGGGCGATGACGTGGGTCTGCTGTTGTTCGGATTTATTCCGATCCGACAAAATGACCGGTTCGTTGAAGCCTACAATGAAGCCGTACAAAAGGCTGGAGCGTCGAGGTTGACAGACGTCACGATCTCAGAACGATGGTGGTGGGGGTATGTGATTAACGGCTACGTCTTCAAGGTTGAAGGCACGGCTGTGACCAATAAGTAATACCACCCGCAATTGAGGAGAACACTATGAAAACCGCTGGGCTACTTCTTGGAATATGTCTTGCCGTGACGACGGCCTGCGTCTCGACACCACTCAAGTTTCCGAGCGCACCCATTGGTCCGAATGAGAAGGCCTTGGGAAAGACCGAGGCCACCAGCACCGGCATCATGCTGTTCGGATTTATTCCCATCAACCAAAACACTCGCTTTGAAGATGCGATTCGAGAAGCCGCCGCGAAAGCCGGAGGAACGAGGCTGACGGATGTCACCATCTCAGAACAATGGTTTTGGGCGTTGGTGCTTGATGGGTTTATTTTCAAAGTCGAAGGTACAGCGGTCGCAAATAAATAGCGAGCCGGTCACCCTTACGTATCTGTAGGAAACGAGCTTCGGCATATCAGCAGGATGGATGCGCCGAAGTTCATGACCGGTGGTCCACCTGATAGACCCTCCAGGTGTGGCCAACGCTCTTCCGGCGACTCCGCCTCGTGCCGCAACGCCCCTCCCTCAGCATCGTTTTGCTGTCTTCCTGAACGTGCGCAAACCCTGTAAAATTCCAATAGGCCCATGTTGCCCAAAAACGTGCTCGACCAATTCTTCGTCTTTCATCCGGAGCGCTGGCATGACAAGGACTGGCGCGCCGCGAGCGGCCTTCCGCTTGAAGAGGTCTGGTTTCAGGCGGCCGACGGCGCGAAGCTTTTTGGATGGTATGTCGAGGCACGGGCGGATCGTCCCGTCATTATCTGGTGCCACGGCAATGCGGGAAACATCGTCCACCGGCTCGACAATCTTCGTTTATTGTTCCAGCGGGATCTGTCCGTGTTTCTCTTCGACTACCGGGGCTACGGCAGAAGTCAGGGTTTGCGGCCCAGCGAACAAGGACTGTATTTGGACGCGCTCGGCGCCCATGAGTATCTGACGCGTATCCGAATGATCAGACCGGAGCGCCTGGTCATCTTCGGTCGATCGTTGGGTGCGGCAGTGGCCGCCGACCTGGCCGTCCACAAGCCTGCATCCGGACTCATTCTGGAATCGGCGTTCCCCTCAATCGAGGCGGTCGCCAAGTTTTATTATGGCGGCCTGCCGGTGCATTGGCTGCTGGGCGCCGAGTTTCGGTTGATTGATCGAGTCCCGGCCCTCTCGCTGCCCAAGCTCATCATCCATGGCGACCAGGACGATATCATTCCACTTGAGATGGGCCGGCAGGTGTTCGAGGCGGCGAAGCCGCCCAAATCCTTTCATCTCATCCCGGGCGCAGACCACAACCACACGTACCAGGTCGGCGGAGCATCGTACTTCCAGGCGTTCGCCGACTTCGCTGCCCGTGCAATCCGTTCGTAGAACAAAAAAATAATTTGGCGCGCGGTGGAACTTTTGGTACAGTGCGCGGCGATGTCCTCACACCTTCTTCCCACGACCGGTCTGAACCAGTAATTGCTCCCTATGGGAATCCTGCTAGCGCTCCCTCTGCTCCTCTTGTTGGCCGGGTGTGCCGGAACCTCGGCCTTCGACCCAGTGGGAAAAATCTCACATGACATGAGCACTCAAGCGATCCCGCCGCGCGTCCTGCTGGCAGACGCTGCAGACCTCTCGATTGCTGATCTGCCGTCGGTTGCCGCGCAACACCCGCCGCTCGGCGGTTATGCGGAGGAACTCTTCGATCCATTCGCCAAAGCTGACGAAGAAGGCGACGAGTATGACCCTTGGGAGCCATTCAATACCTCAGTATTCGAGTTCAACCGCAAGTTGGACAAGTACGCGCTGAAGCCTGTCGCCCAGGGCTACGACTTCATCATCCCTGATTTTGTGCAGGTCGGCATCAGCAACATGTTCTACAATTTGCGATTTCCGCAGAGGTTCTTGAACAATGTGTTTCAGGGAAAGGTCAAGGGCGCAGGGATTGAGGTCGGACGGTTTCTCTTGAACACCACCGTCGGGTATGCGGGGTTTCTGGATTTGGCGAAAGAGATCGATCTGGTCACGCCCGATGAGGATTTCGGACAAACGTTGGGGTTCTATGGCATGAAGCCGGGCCCCTATCTTGTGCTGCCGTTCCTTCAGCCCTTTACGGTTCGAGACTTTGCCGGATACGTCACCGACATCTTTCTCAATCCGATCAACTGGCTGGTTGCGCCCATCATCGAGGTCGAGGGCATACCTTCGTTGATCGCCCACAAAAACCGCACGACGTCAACCATTCTGCAGATCGGCGTACGCGTCGGCGAGATCGTGAACGAGCGGTCGAGGAATCTCGAGAAATTCCAGGGCGTTGAGGAAGCGACGCTCGATCTCTATACGGCCGTGCGAAACGCCTATTTACAATCACGCACGAGAGCGATTCGAGACTAACAGGCTTCGATCTCATCCCTGAGATCGAGGAATGACTCCCAATTCCCGGCCGACCTTGGCAAAAGCCGCGAGCGCCCGTTCAAGCTCTTCGCCAGTGTGAGCGGCCGACATTTGGACGCGGATTCTCGCTTGCCCCTCCGGGACTACCGGATAACTAAACCCCACGACATAGACGCCTTCAGTCAGCAACCGGTCGGCCATCGTGGCGGCCAGGGAAGCGTCGCCCAGCATGACGGGAATGATCGGATGATCTCCCTCGACCAGGCGAAATCCAAGCCCGGTGAGCCGCGCCCGAAAGAACGTGGCATTTTCGCGCAATCGGGAGCGCAACGCCTCACCCTCTTGAACGAGGACCAGCGCCTGAAGGGCGCCGGCGGCAACCGCTGGAGGCAGCGCATTGGAGAACAGGTATGGCCGCGAGCGCTGGCGAAGGAGGTCTACGACCTTTGCGCGTCCTGCCGTGAATCCTCCTGTCGCCCCGCCGAGCGCCTTGCCGAGCGTACTCGTGACGATATCGATGCGATCGGCGACCCCAAAGTGTGTGGGGGTGCCCCGTCCTTGTGCTCCGATGACTCCGGTGGCATGGCTGTCGTCGACCATGACGGCGGCCTCGTATTGTTCTGCGAGCTCGACAATCCGGTCGAGCTTCGCCAGATCACCGTCCATGGAGAACACACCGTCCGTGGCGATCAGACGTAGGCGAGAGGTTCGCGCGTCGTTTAGTTTCGCTTCCAAATCTTTCATGTCCGAATGGGCAAATCGCAATCGTTTGGCTTTGCATAGCCGGATGCCGTCGATCACGCTGGCATGGTTGAGTGCATCGCTGATCACGGCGTCTCGATCATCGAGCAAAACCTCGAAGAGGCCTCCGTTCGCATCGAAGCAAGAACCGTAAAGAATCGTGTCCTCAGTCCGAAGAAATGCACTGATCGCGCGTTCGAGGTCGTTATGGATTTCCTGCGTGCCGCAGATGAAGCGCACCGAGGCCATGCCATAGCCGTGAATCCGAAGCCCGTGGGCGGCTGCCTCGACGATGTCCGGATGATTGGCCAGGCCCAAGTAATTGTTGGCACAGAGGTTCAAGGCCCGTCCCTGCGACACCCGGATTTCAGTCTGCTGCGGACTCATGAGCTGCCGCTCGGATTTATACAACCCCTTGGCGCGAATCTCGGCTAATTGCTGGTCTGCGATGTGGTTCAGAAGCGAGTCAGCCATGGGTGCACCAGCCAGCTACAGAGGTCGGAGGTAAGCCACTCACCTTGCTCACCTCAGGGAAAGAGGACAACTTTCCCGCATTGACCCGACTTGATCAAGTCGAAGCCCTTGGCGAAGTCGCTCATGGGAAACGTGTGTGTGACGATCGGTTTGATGTTGAGACCGGCTTTGAACAGCCCGGCCAGCCGGTACCAGGTGCTGAACAACCGCCGGCCGGTGATTCCATGCACCCGGATGCCCTTGAAGATAATGTCATTCGCCAGATCGCAGGTGACGGGGCCGGTTGGAATACCAAAGAGTGTCACGCGTCCGCCATTCTTCACCGCGTTGAAGGCAAGGTGAAGGGCTGACGGATTGCCGGACATCTCCAAAGAGGCATCGACGCCTTCACCAGTGGTGATTTCTTGAATGGCGGCAGCCAGCGATGCCGGTGTCTCCGCCATGGCATTCAAGACATGATCGGCTCCGACCTGCTTGGCGAGGCTCAAACGGTATTCGCTGACGTCTGAGGCAATGATCGTGGCCGCGCCCGAGGTGCGCGCGACCGCGGCGGCAAAGAGCCCGGTCGGTCCGCATCCCGTGATCAGCACCGTATGCCCCGTGAGATCGTCCACGAGGGCCGCATCGACGGCATTTCCGAGCGGCTCTTGAATCGACGCGTATTCGGGGGCGATGGCGGGCGAAGTGTGCCAGAGAACATTCTCCGGCAGCACGACATATTCCGCAAAGGATCCATCACGATCCACGCCGAGAATCCGGTAATTGCGGCAGACATGAGCCTGGCCGGTGCGGCACTGAAAGCAGGTTCCACACGTGAGATGAGATTCTGCCGCAACGTAGTCGCCGGTCCTGACGAGCTTCACCGACGAGCCAACCTCGACCACTTCTCCACACATCTCGTGACCGATAATGCGCGGAGGATGGATACGGCTATGCGCCCAAGGATCCCAATTGTAGATATGGGCATCCGTGCCGCATAACGACGTCGCCTTCACGCGGATCACCGCGTCGTGTGGCCCCGGCGTGGGGTCCGGACAGCTTGTCGCCGTCAACCCAGGCTGAGGCGCAGTCTTGATAAGGGCGCGCATGCCTCCATTGTATCCCACTCACCTCCTCTTGCCTAACACGACGGGAAAATACGGGTTGCGCAACTGTCGGCGGCCTAGGTAGGATGCCGCCTATGCTGGCGCGATGGTGTCAAAGCCTGACATGTTTCGCAGCACTCACGTGCGTCACGCTCTTGCTCGCAGTTCCGCCCCTGTTCTCCGCTTCCTCGGCTTCCAGTCCGGTCCCCCGATGGGCACGCTTTGAACTCCATCAGCAGGATTCGGACGGTGAACTGCAGACCGGTAAGCCGCTCACACTGCTTATTACGCTCGGCGGGGTGACGTCGGGACCCGTGCCAATCATCGCTCTGTGCGAATCCATCTTGTTTGAGCCTCAGATCATCACGCTCGAGCCGGATGGCGAAACGTCCACGCTCAAGGCGGAAGTCACCCTCGATCCGATGCCCACGAGCCGGACGTCTGTTCATCAGAAAGCCGCCCGCATTCAGGTCACGTTTGCCAAATCGCGTCCGGAAAAACTCGAGCGGATTATGAAGCGTATTGTCTACGTGACGTTAGACCGTCAGGAGCCCGTCAGCGATACCACCGAGCCGCCTGCTGTCCGTCCAGAAGAACCCTCCTCGAGCGATCTCATTGTCGATGAGCCCCAACCAGGCGGGACGCCCGTCGATACTGGCGCCCTGATCGAAGAAGATCTCATGCCGCTCGACGACCCCAGTCACGGGAAGGCCTATTGGCAGCAGGTCAGTCTTCTGGTCAGCCGCAGCTGGGCACGACAGGTGCGTGGCGTCAGGCGAGGCCCTAGCAGCGAAACCGTGCGCGTGCGGTTCAAGCTGTATCCGAACGGCCGCGCGCAATTGATCCAGATTGAAAAAGGATCGGGGGTCCGTGAGATTGATGAGGCAGGGATTTATGCGGTGGTCAACGCTCAGCCATTTCCGCCGGTGCCCGGAGATGTGGCAGACGAACCGGTCGACGTTCACGTCCGCATGAGGACCGGAGCTCGAGGGAAAACGCGTGACGTGCAGTCGGTAGGGAACACGTCGAACGGGAAGCCGGAAGCGCCCGCGAACGTGAAGAAGTAACGCTGGCTCCGGAGGGAAAGAGGCTGGAGGGATGATGATCGCACGCATGGTCCGCGCTGCACTCGCAATCTTCTCGCTGCTGACCGCATGGCCGATACTGGCGCAGGCGGAACCGGCCCGCTGGAACGTGGACCCAGAGCATTCCACCATTCAATTCCGCGTCGTGCACATGCTGGTATCGAAAACAACCGGGCATTTCACCGAGTACCAAGGCTTCATCGACATGGACGCCGAGGCCGGAACCGTGAAGGCCATTGAAGCCGCGATCAAGACGGCTTCCGTCACCACCAATCATGCGAAACGGGATGCGCATTTGCGCAACGCGGACTTTTTCGACGTGGAGAAGTATCCCACGATGACCTATCGAATGAAGCACTATCAAAAGACTGCGGACGGCTATCAGGCGGTCGGTGAGCTGACGCTACGCGGAGTAACCAAAGACATCACATTGGTTGGGAACTTCAACGGCGTTGCGAAAGATCCGTGGGGGAATCTGAGGGCCGGATTCAACGCCGAGGGTAAAATGAATCGCAAGGATTTCGGGATGGTGTGGAGCAAGACACTCGACGGCGGCGGAGTCGTCGTGGGCGACGACGTCTTGATCAAGCTCGACATCGAGTGCATCAAGGCGAAGCCCTAACACACCCCTGATGACCATTCGCCCGCTCGCCATGACGTCGTGCTCATCGCAGGCATATGCCGTCCGCTCATCACCATGAGGGCAATGGTTCTCGGGAACATCGGTGACGTGGCTGACGATCCTCTCGTCGTCCAGCATGTTCAGGTTCCCGAACCTGGACCCGGCGAGGTGCTCGTTGACGTCAGCGTGTGCGGCATCTGTCGAACCGATTTGCATGTGATCGAGGGCGAGCTCGAGCGCCCAAAATTGCCGCTGATCCCGGGTCATCAGGCTGTCGGCATCATCAGCCGTGTCGGCTCTGGTGTGACGACCAGGCGGGTCGGCGAGCGAGTGGGCATCGCCTGGCTGCAGGGTACATGTGGACAGTGCCAATTTTGCAAAAGCGGCCGGGAAAATTTGTGTCTGGCAGCCCGCTTCACCGGCTATCAGGTCGACGGCGGCTACGCCGAATGTGCAGTGGTCCCGGCACCGTTTGCGTATCCGATTCCTGCGACATTTTCCGATGAAGAAGCCGCGCCGCTCCTCTGCGCCGGCATCATCGGATATCGCGCCTTGCGGCTCAGCCGGGTTCAGCCGGGGCAGCGGCTTGGCATGTACGGATTCGGTGCATCCGCCCACATCGCCATTCAAATCGCCCGCCATTGGGGATGTGACGTGTACGTGTGTTCGCTCAAGGCGGAACATCGGGCATTGGCTCTCGACATGGGCGCCGCCTGGGCGGGCGAAGCCTCGGAAGCCCCTCCCGTTTCGTTACATGGGTCGATTATCTTTGCGCCAGCCGGCGAACTGGTCGTGCCAGCCTTGCGCGCCCTGGAGCGCGGAGGGACTTTGGCGCTGGCGGGCATTCACATGAGCACGATTCCGGCGATCGACTATGATCGTGAGCTCTTCGGCGAGCGGACAATTTCGAGTGTGACCGCCAATACGCGTCAGGATGGGATGGATCTTTTCCGGGAAGCGGCAGCAATCCCCATCAGGCCCCGGACGCAACGGTTTCCGTTGGCTCAGGCCAATCGAGCGTTGCAGTGTTTGAAGGCCGGTGGGATCAACGGGGCGGGTGTGTTGGCCATCCATTAGAGATGTATAGAGACATAGAGACGTGGAGGACTCCAGCGTGCAGGGGCGTGCGAACAAGGCCCTAGATGTTAGGATCAGGCGATGCGCCTGCTGGTAAGACTGCTGTGCCTCGGGATAGTCGGACTTGGGATGGCAGATTCCTCGGTGGCACTGGAATTTACCGCCGACCAGATCACCAAGATCGATGGCAGGACTCATAAAGCATTCATCTATTACCGGGATCAAATGTGGCGCATTGAGCACCACTCGCTCGGCCCCGTCAATGTCACGATTGTCCGAAAGGACAAGCAGCAGGTCTGGCTGCTCCTGTCACGGATGAAGCATTTCAAAACGCTGCCCTATGACGCCGAGCAGGACCTCCATGTCACACCGGGGCTCGAAGGGGAAATTCAACGACAGGAGATTGGGGCGGAAGTGCGCGAAGGGCATCCCACGATCCTGTATGAAGTGACGACAAGGCAGGGCGAGCATGTGGAGCAGTACTACCAATGGATCGCGACCGACCTTCACTTTCCGATGAAGCTGGCCAAGAAAGACGGCAGCTGGATTGTTGAGTATCAGCATGTGAAAATGCGGTCCGTGTCCGATTATCTTTTCAACCTGCCCGTGAACTTTCAGCCGCTGGAGGAGTTCGACAGCGATCCAAGCGGACAGCCGAAAAAAGTACGGTGAGGCAACAACAGGGAGGTAGACGTGCAAAGGGCAAGCGTCACAGCGGCAATAATCTTGGGGAGCTTATGCAGTGCGGGGTTGGGGGCCTGGGCCCTGGACGTGGCAGACGTGACGAGGGAGTGGACGCCGGAAGGAAAGAAGACTGCGGCTGAACGGGCCAAGCTGCCCGCTCACGACGACATGGTCAGAATCCCCGCGGGCACATTCTTGATGGGAAGCGATAAGAAGGTCGACCGGAATGCGTATCCCGCCGAATTTCCCCAGCGAAAGGTGTACCTCGACGCGTTTGACATCGATAAGTATGAGGTGACGACGGTGCAGTTCTTGAAATTTGTTCTGGCGACCAATCGTAATCCATTGATCGACTGGCAATATGACGGTGGAAATTTTCAGGAAACGATGGCCAGCCACCCGGTCATGCACGTCTCGTGGTTCGACGCCGAGGCCTATTGTCAATGGGCCGGCAAGCGCCTACCGACGTCGGCCGAATGGGAGAAGGCCGCCAGGGGCGAGGATGGAAGGATTTACCCCTGGGGAAACGAACCGGCCGGACTGAGCCGAGCGAACTTCGGCCGTACGGGATTGTCGGGACCGGTGCGCGACCGGCCGGAACGCTTGTTGCTTTATCCGCCCATCATTTCGGTCGACAAATATGAAAACGCGGTCAGTCCCTATGGGGTTTTTCAAATGGCCGGCAACGTGGCCGAATGGACAGCAGACTGGTATGACCCGCATTACTACAAGAAAGCGCCGGACCGGAATCCCAAGGGCCCAGAGAAGGGAACTCAGCGGGCTTTCCGGGGCGGAGCATGGATCGATAGCACGCCTTCAGTGCGCCCGGCACAGCGAAATGGCACCGATCCCCAGACGAAAATGAACTGGCTTGGCTTCCGGTGTGCGCGCGACATCAAGGATCCGGCGGAGGCGTCCACGACTCCGCAAACCAATCTGCAGTAGACCGAATCTGCCGGTCAGGCGTCTGGTTGTTGAGGCGACTTGGCTTGACGGAGGGCGTGGACGTGCTCACTGAATTCCTTGACGAGTACGCCCATCTTCGGATGTGAGGGCTCGAAATCGACCTGAAGGTCGTGGTGTTTGAGCCCTTCGGTCGCGGTAGGGCCAATGGATGCCACGACCATCTTCCTGCAGGCCTCTCTAAAGGGGTCTACCGTATGGCCGCGCTCCGCCAGTTGCATCACGTGATCGATTTGGGCGGCGTTTGTAATCATCATCGCGTCTATCGCCCCGTTGAGCACTTCCCCGATCGCCGCTTCGATCGGCCCGGTGTCTTCCGGAAGAGCCCAGCGATAGACGGGCACTGAAAATACCTCGGCGCCGCGCTTTTTCAAATCCTCGATCATGTCTGGCTTGGGCACCCCGTATTCCTGTATGGCGATTTTCAACCCTTGCACGGGGCGGTAGTAATCCAGAGTCGCGATCACGTCCTGCCAAGTGTTGGGCTCCGGCACCGTGATATTGGCCTCTAGACCCATGGCCTTCAGGACGGCCAATGGCTTCGGGCCGCGGGTGACCACGATGGTTTTCTTGAGTGCCTCGATGATTTCGGCGAGCGGGTAGCGCGCCTGCAGCACCTCAAACAGCGCCTTGGCTCCAACGCCTGTCATAAGGATTAAAAGGTCGACCTGATGGAGAATCAGTTTCACTCCGAAGCGAAAGACCGCGCCATTGTCTTGAAGGGGGATTGGAATTTCCCTCAGGGCCGGCACGACCAGCGGCTCTCCGCCATGCCGCCGGATCAGTCTCGCCATGTCCGTGGCCATGCGGCTTTCAAAGGACAACACCCGTAACCCGTGAAAGTCCGTGGGGAGGGGCGGTGGCGGTGCCGGAGGCGTTTCGGCCTGTGGCGTAGCGACTGCCTCAGGTTGCTGTGAAGGGGCGGGCTTGTCCGGTTCGCCGCAAATCGACAGGAGCGCCACAATATCGGATGCCTCTTCGAGCAGGGCTTGGATCGGCTGGTCCTGATCGGTGCCTGCCGCAGCGAGCAACTCGAGCCAAAAGACGCAATCGTCGGCGTCACCCGAGGCGAGATTGCGGTTACGGTGAAAATCGTCCTCCGACCAGGCCCGGGCGAGCGCGCGGCAGTTCGCAGCGAGAGTGGTGGCTGCTTTCACCAGCGGCGTTTGAATGGCCAGGGTTTCCGGAGTCTTTGGAAGCGGGCCGCAGAGCTTAAGGATGCCGATGGCAAATTGTTTCGTCTTGTTTCTGAGCTGATCTGTCTGGTCCGATCCGGTCATGACACGGTTGTACCACGCGATGGTGCGGAGTCTCAGTGCAAATGATTATTTCGCATCGCGGGCGCAGCGGAATCCGGTAGATTCGTTTCTGACGAACGGGTCGCTGTCGACGCGCGTGAAGATGCGCACGGTCGGCGTTTCGTTCTGCCAGCCTGATCCCCTGAGCACGCGCTTGGTGCCCGTCTCAGGCCCCTTCGGGTTCTTCTTCGGACTTTTCTCGTAGTAGTGGGCATCGTACCAGTCGTTGACCCATTCCCATACGTTGCCGGCCATATCGTAGACGCCATATGGACTCTTGCCTGCTTCATAACTGCCAACCGGCATCAAGGTCTTCTCACCAATCCACTGTTGATTGTAATTGAGATGTTTGGCGGTGGGCTCCACATTGCCCCATGGAAAGCGCCAATCGTGGTTGCCTTTCGCGGCTTTTTCCCACTCAGCTTCGGTCGGCAGCCGTTTGCCTACCCATGTGCAATAGGCGGCAGCATCGGCCCAGTCCACGTTGACGACCGGGCGGTCGACGAGCGAGTCGGTAATTGCGTCTCCTTGCCAGAGATTCCTGGTAGGATTCTTGGGATTCTGAGGTACGCGGTGCCCGGTGGCCTTGACGAAACCCAGGTAGTGGCCGTTGGTCACCTCGTACGCATCGATCTCATAGCCGTCGAGATACACTTCATGTCGCGGATACTCGTCACGACCTCCATCGCGGTCTCCCGGCGGTACCCCCATCGGGAACGGCCCGGCAGGGATCAAGACCATCGGGGAACTCTCTGTTCCCGGGGACACTGGCTCCTTGGCGAACAGGACGTTGGGGACGAAGAAGAGTGTCCAGACAACGAACAGGAAAAAGGGCATGAAGAACTCCTCTGTCTCTTGCGCAGACGCATGGTAACACATCGTCAATCCGAGCCGCAGCTTCAGGCCGAGCAGCTTCATCATGCGGGCGAAATTCAGTTTGACGGCGCTCTAGAGGCCCACCTACTATACGGCAGCAGGCATCAACAACACATCTGAGGCATGCGGAGGGAGTGTCGTGGATCGAGCCCTGCATCGAGGTTTTCGCCATGTGGCCTTGCGCGTCACAAACCTCGCGCGCTCTCGCGCGTTTTATGAGGGGCTCCTCGGAATGAAGGTTGTTTGGGAGCCAGATGTCGACAATGTGTATCTCAGCTCGGGAGACGACAACCTCGCGCTCCATCAAATCTCACAGGGCGAACTCGCCGCCTATCAGCCTCCGAAGGCGCAGTTGCTCGATCATATCGGCATCATTCTTGAGGATCCCGGTTCTGTTGATCGGATGTACCGGGAGATCAAGGTGAAGATCGTCTCGTTAGGCGGAGCGATTGCCAAGGCTCCGAAGCCACATCGGGACGGCAGCTATTCGTTTTATTTTTCCGATCCAGATGGAAACGTCATTCAAGCGCTGTACGAACCGACGATCAGTCAACGGGCCTAGATGAGCACGACCTGGACCAAGTTGCCACGCGAACACTTTCTGAGTCTTGCTCCCTGGTGTTGGGTGCAGCTGGAAAGCGCGGAGCCGCCAGGTCCCTTTCCCTTTGTCGGCGGACTTGCTCCTGACGTCGTCGCTGCCCTGCAAGAAGCCCATTCCCTGTTGGCCAGTTCGATCGATACCGCCATCAGCGACGTCTTCTCCAAGCGGGCGCCGGTCGACGATCCGGACCGCCAACGGCGGCTCGAAGACGCGTACGCCGAGGTCGTCAACGCCCGTCCCTTCCTGAGCCGGCACATTCGATGCGGCCGCAGGTCAGACGGAAGCTTCCAATGGGAACTGCCGTTCGAGCCGGCTACATCCTCGACCGTCACGAACGGCGGACTGCGCATCTTCCATTCCGTCAAACGGCAAGCCATTCCGATCGGGTTCGATCAACGGCCGCTTGGACCAATCGTCGGGAAGCTGATCGGTATGTTGGACGGGAGTCATCGGACGGAGGAGATCAATACCATCGTCGTGTCTGCACCCCGGGAGGCACAGCCGGTTCTTTCGCGTCTGATGGATCTCTTGCAACAGTATGAGTGCCTCAGCAGTTCGCCGGTCAGTGTGATCCGGCAGCGATGGTTCGACGTCGTACAGGACCGAGAAACGGTTCATCTCGGGCATGCGGCGCTCCTATATCGCCAACAGGACAATGTATTCCTGTTCGATCCCTGGCTCCTTCCCTGGTTTGCCGAATCGTCGGTGCCGTCGTTGTGGACCTCGCTTCTCCCGAAGCCTGCCGCGATCTTCCTCACGCATGACCACGACGACCACGTCGATCCACGCACCTTGCTCCACCTGCCGAAAGATACGCCCGTGATCGTGCCGAGCCGTCGAAACAAAAAGCATTTCTTTTACGATTATTCGGCGCTCCTTCGAGAGTTGGGCTTCGGCCGGGTGGTCGAGCTGGCGCATGGAGATGTTTGGCCGTTCGAAGGCGGGACCATCGTCTCCGTCCCGTTCTATGGCGAAGATCCCTGCGATCTTGAGATGCCCCGCAACTGCTATTTGATCAGCGATCGCGGTCAGAACGTTTTGGTCCATGCGGACAGCGGCCCGACGAACGACGGACGATCGCCCTTAAAGGATGACGTGATTCGACAATTAGTCGACAAATTCGGTCCGATCCGGCTGGTGTTTGCTTCGCAGCAGCAATTGCTCGAGATCCGCAGTCTTGCTGCGCATGCCCCGTTGTCGCATCCGGGGAAATGGCTGGATGTCGGAGAGAACGGGTATCTCACGAACGGCTATTTGGCCGAGCTCTGTGCCACCGCCCGAGCCAACCTCTTCGTCTCCTATGCCACCGGCGGTGCCGATTGGTATCCGGACCATCTCTCTTTCATGTTCAGCCAGCGCAATCCCGCCCGCACGGCATTGCTCACCGCCCATTGGGAGCCGCCCGAAACTCTCAAGACGCTTCTCGAACCCAACGGCTGCAGGTATCATTACGGACGCGCGCTCGAAGTGTTCAGCGACCGGGGTCTCGGAAACATCGAGATCCGGTTGGACATCGACAGACTCGGGCCATTGAACCTGTATCGCGCCGCGCACGGCGAGCCGCCCTTCATGAAACAGGGCCGCGGAAGTTGACCATCGATCCGTTCATCGAGGACGCACTATGACTTCAGGAAGACCGCTTACTCTTGTCACCGGCGCAGCCGGATTCATCGGGTTTCACGTCGCGCGGCGTCTCCTCGACCGTGGCGACCAGGTCATCGGTCTCGACAATGTGAACGATTATTACGATATCCGGCTCAAGGAGGCGCGTCTCGCTGAGTTGACCCCGCTGAACGGATTTCAGTTCGTCAAGCTCGATTTGGCGAATCGTCGGGGGATGAAGGAATTGTTCATCGAGTACCCGATCCGGCGCATCGTGCATCTCGCCGCCCAGGCCGGCGTGCGGTATTCGCTCGTCAATCCGCATGCCTATACCGACAGCAACATCGAAGGCTTCATGAACATCCTGGAAGGGTGTCGCCAGGTAAAAGCCGAGCACTTGGTCTACGCATCGTCAAGTTCCGTCTATGGCGGCAATACTCATATGCCATTCTCCGTTCATGACAATGTGGATCACCCCGTCTCGCTGTACGCGGCAAGCAAGAAGGCCAATGAACTGATGGCGCACTGCTATGCACATCTGTACCGCATTCCTTGCACGGGATTGCGGTTCTTCACGGTGTACGGACCCTGGGGACGACCTGATATGGCGCTGTTTCTGTTTACGAAAGCCATTCTCGAAGGGCGACCGATCGAAGTGTTCAATCACGGGAAGATGCGGCGGGATTTCACCTATGTTGACGACATCGTTGAGGGGGTGGTTCGGACCCTCGATCATACAGCCCAGCCGAATCCGGCGTGGTCGAGCGACAAGCCGGATCCCGGAACCAGTTCGGCACCCGCTCGGATTTACAACATCGGGAATCACCAACCGGTGGAGCTTCTGCACTTCATTGAGGTCTTGGAACGGACCCTGGGGAAGAAGGCGGATATGACGCTCATGCCGCTGCAGCCGGGCGACGTGCCTGCGACCTATGCCGACATCGAGGACTTAGACCGCGATGTCGGCTTCAAGCCGTCCACGCCGATCGAAGTAGGAGTTCCTCGCTTCGTCGAATGGTATAGGAGCTTCTACAAGGTGTGACGCAAGGCGTCAGCCTCTTCAGCTGCGCGCCTTGCGGTGAGCGGTGCTCCTGCGATTATTGGCAGCCAACCGGAACAAATCCCGTCCCAAAAAACCGGGAGAGGGTTTGATACCGAGCGTTGTCATAGAACGAAAAGCTTGTGCCCCGCTGGTTCCGCCCTGTCAGGTCTCCACCGTAAGACGGATCCGTCCCATAGAAAAACCCGCCACGGGTTTTTTGGACGAGATTGATCCATTCGCCATAGAGCGAGCAAACCTCGGCTTGTATCGATCCGCCGGTTGAGGCAATGCTTGAATGCCAGTCCTGAGCCCATCCCGGGACTGTCTGTCCCCGCGAAGCGCGATCCATGGAGTATGGCATGTCGGAGGAGGGCATCGCAGCGTAAGGCGACCGATACGTCGGCATCTGGTCCAACGAAGGGACAACTGACAATTCTTTGAGGGCCAGGAGCTTACACCCGGCACGTTCCTTATTGGTATAGATCGACGATCCGTCCGCCTGCGGGCATTCCCACATTCGTGCCGGATCGAATTTCACCGCCTCGTTCGTGTCGGCGATTGCCGGTGGGGCGGCCAGGACGACCGCGGCCGCTGCGGCAAGTGTGAAAACCGTGAAGAGCCGCATAGAACACCTCCCATAAAGCTGTGTCACCGTGGCTTCCGTGTCATTGGCGATAGGCTCGGTATAGGCTTTGGCTGTCATCTTGCTAACGTGCTGACAAACTATGCCAATGCCGAAGAAGCCGTCTATTCATCTTTGGAGGGGGTCTCATGGTCGGATAAATATCTGTGAAGTCGCTGTCAGAGCCGATTTACAGGAGCCGGTCAACCGCTGCCTCGGGGGTCAGGTGTTCAAGGCTCTGAATGATGCAATCTGCTTCGTGCAGTTTATCAAGGGGATAAGTGGTGGCAAGGCCAAGTACACGCATGCCCGCGGCTCTGGCTGAGCGGATACCCGCAAGGGAGTCTTCAAGGACCAGGCATTCGCAGGGGACAATGTCGTGCTCTGATCTGTGGCCGGCATTCAGCCGTTCCCGAGCAAGGAGATAGATCGCCGGATCCGGCTTTCCGATCGGACAATCCTCGGCCGCCACAATCACGTCGAAATCGCATTGAATCTTCGTTCCGCTCAGCGCCTCGTCGATCTGTGCTCGGCGGCCGCCGGAGGCGATCGCGAGTCGGTAGCGGCCTTTGGCCGCTTTCACAAAGCCGACGACACCCGGAAAGAGTTCCGGCTTGTGTAGAGCGGCGTGGGCACGAAAGAGTTCCGCTTTCCGCTCGCCGATCCGGAACACTTCCGCCTCGTCACAAGTCCCGTCTCGTCGCGCCAATAGCATTCTCGTGCATGTCCGCTCATCCATCCCCAGATAGGCGCCATAATAGTCCTCCTTGGTCAGTGCCAGTCCGGCTTCGGCGAGCGCCTGCTGAAAACAGCAGACGTGTGGTGTCTCATCGTCGGCGATGACGCCGTTGAAGTCAAAAATGATCGCGCGAATCACGGGCGCCACTCTACCGAACCTCGTGCGAAGGCCACAAGCGGCAGACCTTGTTCGTTTCCCCGGGCTGGAGTATTCTCGCGCCGGGACCGGCAGTTTCCCCGCGTGTCGCGCGCATTGATTGTGAGTGGCCATGACTGACTACGGCGTGTTGGGCAATCTCCTCGTCATTTTTTCCGTCTCGATCGCCGTTGTCTTCGTCTTCCATCAGTTCAGGCTTCCATCCATCGCCGGCTTCTTGGTGGCTGGTGCATTGATCGGACCGCACGGCCTCAATCTCATTGCGGACATCGGCACCGTGCAGGTGCTCGCCGAAATCGGAGTCGTGCTTCTCTTATTCACGATCGGCATTGAATTTTCCCTTGTGCAGTTGGCCTCGCTGCGCCGGTTGCTCTTCATCGCCGGGCCCATCCAGGTCGGCAGTGTGCTGTTGATTGCATGGTTCGGAGCCATATCGGTGGGATTGACCTGGCAAGAGGGCATTTTCTGGGGGTTTCTCATCTCACTCAGCAGTACGGCGATCGTCTTGAAAGCGCTGGCCAATCGAGGGGACAGTGATTCGATCCATGGGCGGACGATCATCGGGATTCTGATTTTTCAGGATCTTGCGGTGGTGCCCATGATGCTGCTGACGCCGATCTTGGCCAGCCGGGGCGAAGGGTCGGCGGGCTCCATCTTCTACACATGGGCGCAATCGATTCTCGTTGTGGGGCTGATCATCGCTGCTGCCTGGTACGCGGTTCCCAAACTGCTGGAACACATCGTGCGGAGCCGGAGCCGCGAACTGTTCTTGCTGACGATCATCGTGCTCTGTCTCGGCATCGCCTGGCTGACCTCGCTCGGCGGTCTCTCACTCGCCTTGGGAGCGTTTATTGCGGGACTGGTGATTTCTGAGTCGGAATACAGCCACCAGGCAATGGCTGATGTGCTCCCGTTTCGCGACAGCTTCAACAGCCTGTTTTTCGTGTCGATCGGCATTTTGATGAACTGGCGGGTCTTGATTGACCACCCTGTCTTGGTCGGGGGCTTGCTACTGGCCATTCTGTCGGTCAAATTCGTCACAGGCGCAGCCGCCTCCCTTGCGATGAACATTCCTCCGCGCTCTGCGTTCATGGTAGGGGTGGCGCTGGCACAGGTGGGAGAGTTCAGTTTCCTACTCGCTCAACAGGGGCAGGAAAGCGGATTATTACGAGGAGATCCATATCAAGTATTTCTGGCCGTGTCGGTCCTCTCGATGATCGTGACGCCCTTCTTAATGCAGTGGTCCCCCGTGATGGCCCGGCGGATCGAAGCCGTGCAGCGCCTCCGGCATTGGTTGCCCACGAGGACGGAAGCGCACGTGCTTCAGACAGAAGGGAGGCAGATCCGGCTGAAAGACCATGTGATCATCGTCGGTTACGGGCTCAACGGCCGTAACCTGGCTCGCGTGCTCAGCGAAACCGAAATTCCCCATCTGGCCCTCGACCTCGACGGCGACACGGTCCGGCGCGAATCCCGCCACGGAGTACCGATCTATTACGGCGATGCGACGAATCCCAACGTCTTGCGGCACGTGAAGATCGAAGAGGCCAAGGTATTCGTCGTCGCCATTTCCGATCCGTTCATCACGAGACGGGCAGTTCAGGTCGCCAAACTGCTCAATCCAAAGGTCCGAGTGGTGGTCAGGACACGTTATCTTCGGGAACTGGAAGAGTTGCACGATATCGGCGCCGATGACGTCGTGCCCGAAGAGTTTGAGACGTCGATTGAGATCTTCGCGCTGGTCCTTCGAACCTATAACCTCCCGCAGGACTTTATTACCACGAAAGCGGAGCAAGTCAGGCGGGAAGGCTATGCACTGCTGCGGAGGAGTGAATTGCCAGAATTAGCCCATCATTTACGCGGCGGGACCTTGACCGATGCCGAGGTGGAAACGTGCCGGATCGATGACGATTCGCCCGCCGTCGGGAAGACCCTTGGAGATCTCTCCATTCGACCAAGAACGGGAACCTCGGTCATTGCGTGGACACGCAATGGAGTCACGGAGTCGAATCCCGCTCTCAAAACGAAGCTCAAGGGAGGCGACATTGTGGTGCTGCTCGGCTCTCGCCTCCAAATCCGGCGCGCCATGAGTTTATTGCTGTCCGGCGAGTAGCTTGCTAGCTCTTCCAGCGAAGGGTGACGCGGCTTTTCAGCGGATGCTCGAACGGCCGTCCGGTTCGCACAGATGCCAGGTGTGCGGCCTTTAATTTGTAGTACCATCTCGTCGGCTCGTCTGCATCATCCAGTAACATCATTGCTGGCTTGTAGCGCAAGCCGACCGCTTGCCGCTCCATCGCCTGCTTATCTTGCTCCAAGAAGATGTTGCCAAAATAACGGAAGAGCGTTTTTGAAAACGGCACCCAGGTTAAGGCGTTCCATGCTGCGCAGAAGTCGATCCGGCACTGCTGATCGGTGATGGGGGTGACCATGGCCCGCATGGACACAAAAATGTTGCCGCATTGAACAAATTCGAATCGCTGATTGGGCAGCAGAAAGTCGATCGTCGTTGTAGGCGAGCCGCCGTAGAACAGGTTCAAGAGCTTATATGGTTTGCTGTTCTTGGACGGCGCATGCGGGATCATGCGGAAACCTGTAGGGAGCGGTTCAAACGTCTTCGCTTTTTCATGGATACTTGCTGGTGTACGCCACAAGGGACTTTGATGGACGAACGGCCCGTGGAGCGGATCAACCAAGCCGATGATGCCGTCGTCGATCGCGCAGTTTACCAACTTCGAAATTTGAATCATCCGATACGGAGAGGAAGGCAGTGGGAGCGCGGGGATGTCTGGAATTGATTGGTGAGGCTGCAACGGATCGGCGATGAACACCCACACATAACCATCTCGCTCGCGACACGGGTATGTGCTCACGCCAATCTTGTCGGTTTGGATCGATGACCCTGCAACGAGAGCGGGGATCTCTTGGCAGCGGCCTTTGTGGTCGAATTGCCAGCCGTGGTAGGCACACTCGATGCAGTCACCGCGCATTCGTCCGAAGGACAGCGGCATGCCGCGGTGCGGGCAAATATCCCGCATGGCGGCGACATCTCCCGTCGAAGTTTTACAGACCATGATCGGCAGCCCGAGGAGAACTGTTCCCTTCAGGCTTCCGGGGAGGAGGTCTTCGCTCGTGCAGGCCGGGTACCAAAACCCGAACAGCGGCGCACTCTTGGAAGGTGCGGTATCTGTGAGCAGGTCCAAATGGGTCTCGCTGGATAGTGAGTGACTATATCCTCCGCATTGAAGCGGGTCAAGGTCGTTGTGTTGACAGGAAAAAGATGTGGAGACTATAGTCAAAAACCTGCCAAAACATGACAACATGATACTTTGATCTCGTGAGGCGTCAATGACTACCACACAGATGGATCCAGCGGTTGCTCTGGCGGATCTCCAAGCGGCGAAACCCGACAGGGTCACCATCGTGCTCTTGAGCGGAGATTTGGACCGGGCCATGGCGGCCTTTATCATTGCGACTGGTGCCGCCGCCATGGGCATGAAGGTGACGATGTTCTTTACGTTTTGGGGGTTGAACACTCTCCGCCGGAGCGGCGCAACGAGTTCCGCTAAAGATTGGCTCCGCCGGATGTTCGGGTTCTTGAACAAGGGAGGCGCAGATAGTCTGCCGCTTTCCCGTTTTCACTTCGGCGGTGTGGGAACCAAGATGATGCAAAAAGTGATGAAGCAGAACAAGATGCCTGGTGTTCCCGAGTTGATGGAAACGGCCCTGGATCTGGGCGTACGATTTATTGCCTGCACGACCACGATGGGGCTGATGGGTATCACGAAAGACACGTTGATCGACGGCATCGATCAGTTTGCCGGTGTGACGACGTATCTGGCGGAAGCGAAGCAAGGCAGCGTAAATCTGTTCATTTAACTCGCATGGGAGGCAGACGCGCGTGACGATGCAAGCGGACGTAAAGCTGGACACGCTCGGATATTTCTGTCCGATGCCGATTATCATGACGAGCAAGAAAATTAAGGAGCTCACGTTAGGACAGGTGCTGGAAGTGGTGTCCGATGACGAAGGCATCAAGAAGGACATGCCGGCCTGGTGCGAGACCACGGGACATCACTTGATGGGGATGGAAGAAGAGCGAGCGACTTCGGGACTGATCTACAAGGCGTTCGTCAAGAAGACCAAGTAACAGGCACAGTGCTGAAAGGCGACTGGTGATGGAAGCCGGAGGGTAATGGACGACACCTCCGGCTTTTTTATTGCGGAGTGACCGCATTCCTATGGACTGCATCGTTGAATGTGTGCCGAACTTCAGCGAGGGGCGAGATCCTGCCACGATTCAGGCCTTGATCGATGCCCTAGCCTCGGTGCCACGAGTGCGCCTTCTGGATCATACATCCGATTACGATCACCATCGGTCGGTGATGACCGTCGTCGGAGCTCCGGATGCCATGGAGGAAGCGATGTACCGGGCGATCCGTATCGCGACCGATCTCATCGACTTGCGTACGCATGACGGCGTGCATCCTCGGGTCGGTTCGACCGATGTGGTTCCCTTTATCCCCATTAAGGGCATCTCCATGGGGGAATGCGTGCAGGCGGCCAGGCGCCTCGGGTACCGCGTTGGCACGGAGCTCGGGATTCCTGTCTTCCTCTACGAGCGAGCGGCGTCGCATCGCGATCATGCCCCGCTGGAATCGGTGCGGCGCGGCGGTTTGGAAGGTCTGGTATTCCGCATGGCCTCGGACCCCGATTGGATGCCGGATTATGGGCCGGCCAAGCCACATGACACCGCCGGCGCCATTGTGATCGGCGCCCGTCCGGCGTTGATTGCCTTCAATGTGAATCTGGCTTCGACCGATCTTGATCTCGCCCAGGCTATCGCCAGGACCGTTCGCCAATCGAACGGGGGCCTACGCCATCTCAAAGCCATCGGTGTGGAGTTGGCCAGCCGCGGGTTGGTCCAGGTGGCGATGAACCTGACGGATTATGAAGCTACGCCGCTTCACGTGGCGTTCGAGGCCGTCGAAGTTGAGGCCGTCCGACAGGGTGTAGCCATTGCGGGCACGGAAATCGTGGGACTCGTGCCGCAGGCAGCCATCACCGAAGCAGCGAAGGATGCACTTCGTCTCGACCGCTTGGACCTACGACAGGTTCTTGAACTCAGGATCGATGCCACCCTGAGCGACACCGCCAAGCCGGAGAGCAAACCACGCCCAACTGAAGCGCTATTCCGATCCTCCATCCAGGAGGTCCTCGAAGCCGTGGCGGCGCCAACCGCCGTGCCAGCTGGGGCTGCCGTTGCCGCATTGACGGGTGCATTGGCCTCGTCGCTGGGAGTCATGGCTGCCAGAGTCAGCCGGCAGCCGGCGGTGGAACATCGTCTTAACGAGATTGCAGTGCGGCTGGGCCATTTACTCGAGGCCGATGGTAAGGCGTACAACACCTTTATCGCAGCGACACGACTGCCTGAAGCCGATCATGGACGTCCCGTGGCAGTCTCTTCCGCGCTCCATGTAGCCACCGAGATCCCCCTCGAAATGGCCGAGCAATCGGCGGAAGCTGCCACCCTGTTGACGGCCTGTTCCCAGAGGGTGAAATCCAGATTGCGATCGGATGTGCAAGTCGGGCTGATGCTCGCGATTGCTGCAGCCGAAGCGAGCGTACATACCGCCAGGGAAAATATGAAAGTGCAGCCAAATCAGCAACTTAGAGAGGCGCTGATGAAGCGCGTGCACGAAGTGTCGGAGAATCTTGAGGAACTGAAGGTGCTATGTTACACTCCGCCCCCTGGTCGTTTAGGAAAAAATTCCTTACAGGCATCGCCTGGGAAAGTGCAGACGAGAGACGAATGGAAATCAAAGTCTTCAACAACAATGTCGAGAAAGCGCTCAAAGTCGCGAAGAAAAAGCTTGCGGGGGAAGGGCTCTTCCGGGAACTGAAGCGGCGGCGGTATTATGAAAAGCCCAGTGTCCGCAAGAAAGCCAAACAGCGGGAAGCCCAACGTCGCCGTCAGAAGTGGTTGTCGAAGCGCCGGCCGGAATAGACCCTTCGTTCATCCGCATCGCCATCCTCCACCGTCGGTTTCACCGGTTTCGTGGTCATGCGTGAGGATCAGATCCATGCAGCGATCAAGATCCTCAGGCGGGAGATCCGCCAATGGCAGGAACCGGTCGTCGGTGTCGTCGCCAGGGAATCGGCTCGAGACCCCTTCCGCATTCTGATTTCCTGCCTACTCAGCCTGCGAACGAAGGACAAAACAACCAGTGAGGCCAGCGCGCGTCTGTTTGCCCTGGCGCATACGCCGGCCGCACTACTGAAGCTGTCACAGCGCAGTATCGAACGGGCAATCTATCCCGTAGGTTTCTACCGGACGAAAGCCAAAGCCATCCATGCCATTTGCCGTCGGCTGCTCGAGGTATATGAAGGCAAGGTGCCGCAGTCGATCGACGAGTTGATGACCCTCGCAGGCGTCGGCCGAAAGACAGCCAATCTGGTGGTAACGGTCGGCTACCAAAAACCGGGGATCTGCGTGGATATCCATGTTCACCGAATCAGCAATCGTTGGGGATATGTGAAGACGAAGACGCCGGAAGAGACCGAACAAGCGCTCCGCGCCAGACTTCCAAAGCGCTATTGGATCACCTTCAACGATTTGCTTGTGACCTACGGCCAGAATCTTTGCCAACCGGTTTCCCCATTCTGCAGCCGCTGTAAGCTCATCGACATGTGCGATCGGGTGGGAGTCGTCCGGTCTCGTTAGGGACGACCAACGGCGGTGATCGGCTCAGATGAACAGCGTCGTTTCGGCGTTGGCCGTCAGAGAAATGATGGCGGGCAATCCTAAGACTTCGTCGACCTGCTTGGAGACGGCCTCTCCGTCGACGCCCATATATTCCAGCCCAGCGCTGCAGGCGATGACGCGGATGTTCCCGACCAGTTTCGCCTCGGCGAGCATTTCGGAGATCTTCGGCACCTTCTTTTCTTTGAGCAAACGTGCGACCTCCTCGCTCGAGGCGGCATATTCCGGGGGAAAGTCGATCTGGTCGATTTTCCCTTCTGCCAGTTTCTTGATCGTCCAGAACAGCAGGATGACGATGACGTCCTTGCCCATGGCGGCTGCCGTCAGACCCAGCGTGGCCACCTGATGGAGCTTGTCATATGTGGCATTGTGGGCGAAGAGGACGAACTTCGGTTTCGGCTGGCTCATGCTACGGCTTCGGGACTCGGGCCTTGACACTGTTGATGTAATCGTTGATGGCCGCGTCGACCTCAATCGGGGCCAGCGGGCGATCGTGCGTTTCGCTTTCGTCGAGGACATATTGGTCGCGGTCCTTTTCTTGACGGACGATCACCGTATTTTCCGGTGTGACCTCGACGAGCATGAACCACTCCCGCGCCCCCTGTGTGATCACGACCTCCTTGCCCAGTCCCCTCTTGCTGACGGCAATCTGCAGCTCGTCGGCCGCAGCGATGACCGGCATCGGGGTACTCCAGGATGCTAGAGTGAGGGGCAGGAACAGCCACAGACAGAGACAGACCAGCGTCACGCGCATGAGCGGATTATAGCCGCCGGCAGAAGCGCAGTAAACCAGGCCTTGCTGCCCGTTCGTTATCTTGAGTGACCATGGGTCGCGTGTTAGGATCCTCTCCCCATGGACGGGCTGCTTACGACGGTTCAGCAATATGTTTCCACTGAAACGCTAATCTGGCTGACGGCGCTGTCGTTCGTCTTTTTTATCGGCACGCTCATTGCCATTCCGTTTATCCTGGTCAGGCTTTCGGCCGATTATTTTGACGTCCGTGTGCCTCGCCCCTGGATGCAACATCACCATCCGGTTCTCCGTATCGTCGGCCACATCGTGAAGAATGTGCTCGGGACGGTGTTTCTTTTTGCCGGGTTCCTCATGCTCTTTCTGCCTGGTCAGGGCGTGCTGACTATGGTCATCGGGATTTCGATGCTGGATTTCCCCGGAAAGCGGAAAATCGAGGCGAAGCTCATCGGCCAGCCCACCGTCCTGAGCGTGATCAACAGCTTGCGGAAAAGGCGCGGGAAACCTCCGCTTGTGCTTGCGCCCGACCATGATCCCGAGCCAGCCCTCAGAGTCGAACCCTAACGACCTGCATAGAATCTGAATGCTGCCACAACCTATTGTCTCCAGCCGGCCGACGGTGTACTTGATCGACGGAAGTGCCTATATCTATCGAGCGTTCTTTGCCTTGCCCGCGCTGAATAATTCCAAGGGCCTGCAGACCAACGCCGTCTATGGCTTCACGACCATCTTGTTAAAAATCATCCGAGAGCACCAACCTCACGGCCTGGCAGTGGTCTTTGACGAGGCAGGGCCGACGCTGAGGCACGAAGCCTACCAGGCTTACAAGGCTCAACGTCCGCCCATGCCCGACGGCATGAGCGCACAAATCCCCTTCATCCATCGCGTCGTCGAGGCCCTGAACATCCCCGTGGTCAGGCAAGCTGGGTACGAAGCCGACGACTTGATCGGCACTTTGGCCGTCCAGGCGGAACGGGCTGGGTACGATGTCGTGATTGTCACCAGCGACAAGGACATGTTCCAACTCTTGACCCCGCACGTTCGCATCTACGATCCGGTGAAGAGTAAATGGGTCGGCGAAGCGGAATGCCGCGAGCGCTTCGGCGTCGAGCCGGCCCGCGTTGTGGAAGTGATGGGCTTGATGGGGGACAGCACCGACAATATCCCCGGCGTGAGAGGCATCGGCGAAAAAACGGCGACGAAGCTCATCGCCCAATTTGGCACCATCGAGGAACTCCTGCGCCGTGTCGAAGAAGTCACGCCCTCCCGTGTCAAGACCTATTTGGTCGAACAAGCGGAGAACGCTCGCCTGAGCCGAAGGCTTGCCACGATCGAGACGCGCGCGCCGGTCGAGTTTCATCCCGAACAGTATCAACTCAAACCGGCAGATCAAGAACGGTTTGCCGATCTGTTGCGTGAGCTCGAATTTACCACCCTGCTCAAGAACCTCCAGGCTTCGGCGAAGCCGCCGGAAGCCAGACGGCTGGATGCCACCATCGTCATCGAGGATGAGGCCTCAGCCCTGCGCTTCGTCAGCGCCTTGCCGCAGAATGCGCCTCTTGGCATCCAATGCCTGCTGGGAGGCGGGGCAGGACTTCAAACACAACTGCTCGGCCTTGCGCTCTCAGACGGCGTGAACACGGTATTTGTTCCGTTCGACCCCCAGGCCGTCATGCCCTCGATTACGGCGTTGCTTCATGACGCCCTGCGCCCAAAGGTCGTTCACGATCTCAAAAACACCCTGCTCTCGCTTCAGCAGGCCGGCCTTGTGCTGCGCGGTCCTTGCATCGACACGATGATCGCCGACTATCTTTTGAACCCGAACCGCCGTGACCATCAGCTTGAGACGATTGCCTTGGAGGTCCAGGGAGTACGGCTCCAGCGTGGGCAGACGGCGGCTCCGCAGTCACTGTTCGAAATCGATACCGGCTCACGGGAAGATGCCGCAGAAGGGGCCGTCGCTTTGGCCAGCCTTGGCCCCGCGATGAGCCAACGCCTGTCGGAACAGGGGAGCCTGACGCTGTTCAATGAGGTGGAAATACCGCTTGTGCCGGTCTTGGTTGAGATCGAGCGGAATGGGTTCCTCTTGGACGTCGATCGGCTGCACGCTCTGGGGAAGGAACTGGAACGTGAGATGGACCGCACCATGGAAAGAATTGCCGGATTGGCCGGAGGCGAGTTCAACATCAATTCACCGAGACAGCTCGCGGCCGTCCTGTTTGAAAAGCTCGGTCTGAAGCCATTGCGCAAGACAAAAACAGGCTATTCAACGGACGAAGAGACCCTTACACAGCTCGCTGCCCAGCATGAGCTGCCGACGCACATCCTGAATTGCCGAAGCATCAGCAAGCTGAAGTCCACATACGTCGATGCACTGCCCCTCCTGATCAATCCACAGACCAGGCGGCTCCATACCTCGCTGAATCAGACCGTTGCTGCCACAGGACGGCTCTCGTCCACGGAGCCGAATCTGCAAAATATTCCTGTTAAGGGTGATTACGGGCTCCGCATCCGGGAAGCCTTCGTCGCTCCCGAGGGCCATACGTTACTGTGTGCCGACTATAGCCAGATCGAGCCCAGGATTCTCGCGCACTTGTCCCAGGATCCGCGACTGCTGGCCGTGTTCTCGAACAGCGAGGATATTCACATGGCGACGGCCATGGAAATTTTCAGCCTGCCAGCCGATCAGATCACGAAGGATATGCGCCGCGCGGCCAAGACCGTCGTCTTCGGCATCGTCTACGGGATCAGCCCCTTCGGCTTATCCCAGAACATCGGCGTTCCCCAGGGTGAAGCCAAAAAATACATCGAGACGTTCTTCGAACGGTTTCCGGCGGTGCGGGCGCTCATGGACCGCAATATCGCCGAAGGAAAAGCCAAGGGATATACGACGACGATCCTAGGCCGCCGCCGTCCGATTCCGGAATTGCAAAGCGGAGATCCGGTCCAGCGCAGTTTCGGCGAGCGCATGGCCGTGAACAGTCCCATCCAGGGCTCGGCGGCAGATCTGATCAAGGTAGCCATGATCAATGTCCACAACGTTCTGCAGCAAGCACTGCCTCATGTGAAGATGATCCTTCAAGTACATGACGAATTGATCTTCGAAGTGGCTGAGGAAGAGTTGGAGGCCGCCACACGGCTCGTACAAGATGAAATGGAAGGAGTGGGCAAGCAGTTGGGATTGTCAGTACCGCTCAAAGTTGACGTGGGTGTGGGCAACAATTGGCGAGCGGCGCATCCTTGACGGGATTGGGAGTGCCGATCGAGTGGGAACCGCCCCGTGCGGCTCGATGGCATGGGGCATAACGTCGATAGGAGGGGGTATGAACCAGGGACGCGTCATGATGATTTCTATGGGAATCAGCGTGCTGGTGCCGACTTGCATCTTATGGCTCTTGAATCCCGTGGCTCCCAAAGCGCAGGAGCCCAAACGGTTTGAGTACCGAATCGTGGAAGTGTTGCCTGATACCATGACCATGCAGACCAAATTAAACGAGTTCGGCATGAGTGGCTGGGAACTGGTTGCCGTCTCCATGGGCAACATGACAGAACCGAGGTTGATCTTTAAGAAATAATTATTTCCCCGCGCGACCATGTCGGAACGAGGCATGAACGACAAGAGTCAACCCATCGGAGACGTCTGTGGTTCGCCAGGAGCGATGGGAGTCGGAAGAAGAAGTTTTCTAGTCTCGGCGCTGGCAACCGGATTTTCGCTGGCCGTCCGGCCAACCTGGTCGGCGACGATCGTCACTGATCCCACAGGGCTCACGGCAGGTGAGATTCGGATTCCCACCGCCGCGGGTGAAATCCCAGGGTATCGAGCCATGCCGTCGGAAGGGCGGGCGTTTCCGGCAGTGCTGGTTGTTCAAGAAATTTTCGGCGTTCACGAGCATATCAAGGATGTCTGCCGCCGATTGGCCAAGTCGGGCTATTTGGCTGTGGCTCCTGAGCTGTATGCGCGGCAGGGTGACGTTTCACGCTTGAGCGAGATCGACGAGATCCGCAAGATCGTGGCGAACGTGCCGGATGCGCAGGTAATGACGGATTTGGATGCCACCGTGGAATGGATCAAGGCTTCGGGGAACGGAAACGTCAAGAAGCTCGGGGTCACCGGATTCTGTTGGGGTGGACGGATGGTCTGGTTGTACGCTGCGCACAGTGTCCAGGTGAAGGCCGGCGTGGCGTGGTATGGACGACTCGTCGGTAAGGCGACCGATTTGCAACCGGCGCATCCGTTGGACATGGCAGCAAATCTGAAGGTTCCGGTTCTCGGTCTGTACGGCGGAAGCGATCAAGGGATTCCGCTGGAGACCGTGGAACAAATGAAGCAGGCCCTGAGGGCTGCCGACAGCGCTTCGACGATCATCGTCTACCCAGACACGCCGCACGCCTTCTATGCGGACTATCGGGCGAGCTATCGCAAGGAAGCGGCTGAAGACGGCTGGAGCCGTTTGCTTGCATGGTTCAAGGAACATGGGGTTGCCTAATCCCGCTGCCTACTAGCCCGCCTCCCTCCCTAGAACGCCGTTCAAACCTGTGCCGCTCGTTGGTCTCCGCCTGCAGTCTCTCCGTCCCGGCCGCGCGTTGACGCGGAGTTAGGAGTGGCACTGCTTTTGCGGAGACCACCCGAGTTTCACCTGACGAAAAGATTGGGATTTATCCACCTGAGAAAGGGATACCGCCATGATCCATACCCTGGAACTCGATAAGCAGACCGCCTCCTTTGTTCGGCAGCTTGAAGAACAAAGGCGGATTGAAAAAAATCTGATGGTGGAACGGGTGCGGGGCACCAAGGAGGGTTTGGAATCGGTCTTCCACGACATCCGAGAACGAGTGGAGGCGCTCGAGCGCATGACCAGCTCGGTCAGTACGAGCTATATCGCACCGATCGGCTGGAGTCAGCTGATCTTCGCCGGCACCGACGGCCACTCGAACACGATCATGTCCGGAGACCGTGACGATACCCTCTGCAAACATGACCGGGTTCGCTATCTCGAGGACGCAAGCTACCTGCGCTTAAGCGCCAATCCCCATTATGTCGAACGCGTGCTTCCCAATAAGTCGGCTCATGCCAGGGCGGCGGCGAATCCTTCCACCTGGGACAATCTCGGTTACGTCCATGTCGGCTATTCAACCAGCCTCGCCCTTCCTGCGTCACTGGAACCGACGACGGTGTCGATCCTGTCACGGCTGAATACGCTCTTCAATTGGGTGGAGGTTAACGCCGTCGCCGAGGACTGGCATGCGCATGTCGCCGCGATTGCCCGCCTGTGGGTTGCCTATGACGGTGAGTTTCGCCAAACGCCGCCGGCGCAGTTTGTGAATCTTCTGGCGACGCCGAAGGAGGTGAAGACCCATCAACACATGGAGTCATTGGCCCCCAGCGCCGCCTTAGCCATGCAGCTCGACGTGTCGCCGGGCAGCGGGACGACGCTCACCATGTATGAATCCATTGAACTGGTCGCGACGACACCGAACGGCCATGCCTACATCGACGGAGTGTTTGCCTGGGAACCTCTCGCAGTGCAAGTACGGGAGGGGTGAGTCGGCAGGCACTCGAGGAATGTTAGGAAGAGTAGAACGTGCCGACAATCTGCGTCGTATTGAACAACATGGCGTTTCTTCTCGTGTAAACGGCGTGGCCATAGTAGTGGTCACGCGGGTTGGTTGAGCCGGTGGAATCCTTGTAATCGACCAGCAGACAGCGTCCTTCGCTTGGAAAGCGCACCGCTCGTCTTGAGCACTCCAGCCAACGCTCGAACCCGTCGAACGGTTCGACCAGCTCCCAGATCGCCTTGTTCGCGGCGTGTGCCTCTTCAGTCAGCGGGACGGCGTCACTGCCGGCCACAGCGAGTTCCTGCACATAGTCGCCGCCCCAGGCGATCGGCATTTCCATCGTGATCTGTGGCAACTCCATCTTCGCAAGCCATGTCTTGCTGTCCGTCCGGAGGCTTCGGTGGTTCACCACATGAAGCATCTTTCCAATGCCTGAGGGATCCCACCCATAACGCACGGGCTGTCCGAGCGTGACGATGTCCAATGCCACACCGTTCAATACGTTTCCAGCGGCCAATAGCGAATCCAGCCGTTGGACGGTTGAGGCAAGTTCCGCTTGACCGCTCTGCTCCGCATAGGAGGTCAAAATGGTGAAAAGCTTCGCTCTGCCTGTGATCGGGCTGGGGCACAATAGATTCGATACGAGAGACAGTACGAGTCCAGCTTGACCGTGCGCTTGTACCAGAATGCGATCGCCCGATGCGAGGCGCTGGGCCTCACAATGCGACCTGAGTTCGTTCAAAAGTCGCACGGCAGCGACTGCCCGTCCGAGGTGATGGTGTTCGGAAGACCACAGCCTTCGCAGGCAGGTAATGGGCTTTGTCGATGATGTGTTCATCGCCCGTTGAGTCAGATCCACTGCGGCCTGTGTGAAATTTCCAGCGTCACCGATCTGTTCGTCGAGTAATTTCTTCGTTGCCTCGTCGTCATTCAGCGGGGGCATCATTCCGCCGGGAAGTAGTGGAATGCCGTTGCTCTCTTGCCGCATGGCGGCCAGCAACGCGTCGAGCCCAGATACTCCGCGGGAGTAGCCACGCTTGAGTCCGCCGGCTTCGTCCAGCCGCTGGGCACCGAAGACATCGGTGCCGTGAAGTGCACCATGAAGAAAGAGGATTGTCCGAACGCCAGCGTGCGAAAGGGCGCGACCATGACCTGCCATCGCCTCAAGCCACTCGGGTGAATCGGGAGGCGCGCCGACGGTCAACTCGGTGACGGCTAGTCGCTCGCCGGGGTTTTTCCGCGAGAGTTCGTCATGCTGGAAATTGTTTTCAACAGGCATGGCAAATGGTCATAACCGATCTTGAGGGGGCACTGCAACGAAAGGAGTTAGCGCATGACGGGAGCCAAAGGCTGAGGATCGTTCGGAGGAGGCGACGGTTGAAGCTTGTTTTTCGGCATCACGGCTGTGGCCGTACAGATGTTCTTCTCCTCATCGGTGTGATGATCGATGATTTTTACGCCTTGCAGATATTCCTGGACGATTTCCTCACGAGTCAGTTCAATGTCTTGGTCCGCAGCTTTCCCTGACCTTTCCCGAATGCGATCCACCATGTGCTCTTTCACGAAAATGCGGATTTGTTTAGCGAGATCCGTGCGGGCCGACAGTTCGGACACACGTTGGCAGACGATTGAACCTTTCGTCAGATCGCCTTGACCGATGCCGATCACATACTGATCTGGAGAATAACCACGGTGGCTCTGGCCGTCGCGGGGAGAGCCCTCGCTTGCCGTCGTCAGACCGCTACGATCATTCCATTGTGTCAATTGGTCATACGATTGCTCTGCATGGTTTCGAACCGCGTCCGGATCGGAGGCCAGAGTTGCCCCGACACACCATGCCGGAGAGGTGCCGACCGTCAGAACCACGAGTATCCGCTGTAAGCGACTCACCGCCACTTATCGTCCTCTCCCGCCCCCGTGACCGCCGCCTCGCCCATGTCCACCATAGCCGCCACGTCCGGCGCCGGACTGTCCTCCAAAGAAGCCGCGAGGCGCCAGATGATGCGACCCACGTGGGAGGAACGATGGAGGATGCTGATGCATGGTCGGCGGAAGGCGGCCTGTGGCCGGCGACTGACCTCGTGGCGCGGTGTTGGCGGGCGGCTGCAAAAATTGCTGCAGTGACCGGCCGGAGCGCGAGCCGGGAGACGTCGCTTGCGGTCCTGCGGAGGGAGCACTGGCAACTGGCGGCTGAAGAAACTGCTGGAGTGACCGGACTGAACGAGCACCGGAGGTCGGGACGGTGGTACGCGCGTCCATAGGCTGATTGCCAAGGTGTACCGGCATGGTCGAGGTCGTGTGCGAGATTTCATTGAGTGTTAACGGCACCGGCCGCATGCCGGGCTGTCGGAGTGCCGAGTGTGTCACCGGCGGTGAAACCTGCGGTTGAGCAGGCGGCCGCATGACGATAACTTGTTGTGCGACGTCCACATGAGGATTTGCGGGATACAGGCCTCGAGCGGCATTGAGCAGTCCATAAGAAGGTGGCAACCCACCCCATGAAGCCGGATAGCCGTATGGCCCGACGATGACCCAATCGGTCCACGCTTGCGAGACCATGGCATTTGATTGAACGTGATTGAGGAGTTCCTGGCGCTGGAGGCTGGCCTGTTGCGCCTCCTCGGCCGTCGCAGCCGTCGTCAGGAATTGATTCGCTGCTTCGAGTTGTTTCTGGAGATCATCAATTTCGTTTTTGAGCGTGGCAAGTTGAGACCGGGCGCTCTCATTCTCACGAAAGGCCAAAATCGCCTGAGCGACCTCATCGGTGTCGATTTGCGACATGAGATCGACGGTGACAACCACGCGGTCTCCGTCCAGCCAGAGGTTGGCTTGTTGATCAAGCACAAGAATCAAGCCGGCGGTGTAGGTTCTGATTTCATCTTTTGTGATGTCCGTGCCTTCTACGACGGTGACGCTTTCCAGATACATCGCCACCTGTTCCAGCGCATTGCGTTTCGCGGCCTCTGTTGCCAGGCGCATGGCGTCCTCCCGCGTGTCGCGGTCACCCATACGAAATTCGCCCTGGGACAACACGACGCGCACCTCCGCTGAAACGGGAGAGACTGGACACCACAAGAGAGAGAAGAACAGGCAGATTGGGAGCGAGGGCAGAACACGAGCAGACTTCGGCGGCCCCAATACGGCAGTTGAACTGCACGGCCGGTCGGGCATGATCGTCACCCTCAAGGAAGACTCAGCCGCTCACATGCCGACGCTCAGCATAACACCCGCAGCGCCGTTTCGCTAGCAGCCTGAGGAACGGTCTGAGCGGCTTGCCTTAAAGAAAATTCGCATGCTAAGGTACTCATTCCCTTTTCAGCTCCACGTGTGGAGAGGCAATACATGACGGCATCATCTCAACGTGTGTCGGCGATCACGATCGGCCTGTTTTTGGCGCTTGCTGTCGGATCTTTCGCGGCCACCATCCGCCCTTCAACCCCGGCAGTGGACAACGGAACTCCAGCCAGTCCGCCGACCGAGCACGTGATCCTTTTCGTGTTGGAGGGATTCAGTCAAGAATCCCTCAAGGGTGCCACCATGCCGACCTTGAGCAAGCTGATTAAGGACGGTTCCGTCACTTGGTCGGCAACCGGGGTCAAGCCGCCGCTTCGATTGCCGACGATGGCGTCCATCATTACCGGCGTGCCTGTTGAAAAACACGGGATTGATTGGAACAGCTTTGAATTCAGCCGCGGGTACCCCCGATCGCCCAGCGTGTTCGATTATCTGGATCTGAGCGGAGGACGGGACAGCGCGATCTTTTTCATGGACGAATCCCTCTATCAGCTCGCCAGACCCGAGCCATACACGGATTATCAGATGTGCGGGCCGTTGAAGCCGGAATGCAGTTCCGACCGGGTTGTCTCCTACATTCAACAATATTTCAAGAAGGCAACGAGCGGGCATGGGTATGGTCATGCCATTCTCTCACTGCCGCATTTCCTGGTCGTGCACCTTCCAGAAGCCGGCCGAATGGGCGTATCCCGTGGGTGGGGTTCCAAGGAGTATCGAGAGGCGTTGCGGACGGTCGATAGAGCGATAAATTCCGTGTTGGACATCTATAAAACCCAAGACCTCATGAAACGGACCACGGTGTTTGTGACGTCGCTAAGCGCGGAAGGAGTCGATGCCGGTCAGCAGCAGGCGGCGAATGGTACGCCGGTTGTTCCCTGGATTGCGTCGGGCGTCGGCATCAAGCATGGGCACGCGATTCACCAGCCAGTTTCAATCATTGATACGGGCGCGACGGTGATGCGCACATTAGGCTTGCAGACGCACACGGAATGGGAGAGCCGCCCGGTTGAGGAAATTTTCCAGTACGCCTTTGTGGCGGCCGCCCCCAACTCGAACGTCCCGTAAGACAGGCGATGAATCACGTCAACCAACTCGAGGCATGGCGCTGGGCAATGGCCGTCCTATTCGCCGGAGTCGTCGGGCTTGAGTTGGTGGACGCCGCACCTCCTCCAAGCTATACAAAAGAGCATGCCATCATGATTGATCCGACCGTGCTGGATCCTCCGTCATGGTGGTACGTTCCCGGGGTGACGCCTTCCATCTACAACTCGGATCCGGACTCCTTGGATGCATTCAAGACGACTGACAAACGAACGCTCGCCCTAAAACCTGGAAAGTATAAATTCATCAGTTTTACCTTTGATTTTCCTTTCTCGGTGAATCTTGACGGCAAATTGGAGTTTGCCTCTTCGCTTGACCAATGTGTAGAAGGGCGCGGGACGCAGACGCTCGTCGTACGGTGTAAGCGGACGTATCCTTATGGCGGACAGCCGGACTACACGTATCAATAATGAGGACAGTCTTATGACGCAGGCCTTAGAGGATCTGTTGGAAGCGCTCGAGGACATTGACGATGCCACGCGCGAAGACGCGGCAAAGGCGCTCGCCGCCATCGCGGATCCCCGGAGTCTCGACGCCTTGATCAGCGCCTGCGCAGACGAATACTGGTCCGTCCGCGCGCATGCAGGATCTGCGCTTGCCAAGCTCGGCGGCCCACAGGTCGTCGAAGCCCTGATCGGATTGTTCAACGACCCCATCATGGAGGTGCGTAATCAGGCGGTCGAGGCTGCCGCGAGTCTGGGGACCGCCGCGCTGGACCGCATGATTACGGCGTTGAAGGATGAGCGGTGGCGGGTGCGGGAACACGCCGCCAAGACCTGCGGCGAAATCCGGGACCGCAAGGCCGTGGAGGCCTTGCTTGTGGCCTGCCGCGACCGGGACGGCGCGGTCAAAAGCGCAGCGGCCGAAGCGCTCGGCAAAATCGGTGATGCCAAGGCCGTGCCGGTCATGATCAAACTGTTCCGCGACACCTCCAAAATCGTCCGCGAAACGGCCGGCACGGCGCTCGTATACATCGGTGAGCCGTCGGTCGATCCCTTGATCGAATGCTTCAAGGATAAGGATTTTGTCGTACGCTGCCACGCTGCGCGGGCACTCGGCGGTATGACAACTGACTACCAGATCGGCAAAACCTGGGTGCGTGACGCCAAGGTCGTCGACGCGCTGATTACTGCCCTCAAAGATCCGGATCGTGCGGTTCGGGAAGATGCGACAATCGCCCTCGGCATGATCGGCGACCCGCGGGCCATCGACGCGTTGATCGAGGCCATGAAAGACGGGGCGGTGAAACGCCATGCCATTGCATCGCTCGGCATGATCGGAGACCCCAGGGCCTTAGGACCCGTCTTGAACGCGCTCAAGGGCAAGGGCATTAAGCAGGAAGGCACTCCGACGCCCGGCTGCATTGTGAGCGAAGATGCATTCATCAAGGAAGCCGCTGCTACCGCCCTTGGCCAGTTCCGCGATCCGCGGGTGATCCCCGATCTGATCATGTTGCTGAAGGACGGCGTGCTGCGGGAGAAAGCGAGCGCGGCGCTGGCGGCGATCGGCGATACCGCGATCGAGCCGCTCATCGCATTTCTGTACGATCCCAAGGCTTCGGAGGTGTCCGCTGAAGGGGAGCGGGTGCTGTCCTACGCGTCGGTTCGTCTCAGCGCAAAGGACGCGCTGCGGCAACTCGTGCTGGAGACGCTCGAAAAGTTAGGCTGGACGTTGCCGCAGGAGGATCTTGCGGTGAATTCAAGCTCCGTGGATAATGCGCGCGTCGACAAGCCCTTGGGCGAAGCCGGACGCTTTGGCCCCTCAGGCGATCTCGCGAAATAGTCACTTCCGTACGGCGATTCCGTGCGTGTCCGCGGTCTCTTTCCCATCCTTCATATTGGTGATCGCGGCCTGCCCCTTGTAGTGTCCGACCTTCCCTCCCGCGTCCACGTGGATGACACCGATACCAGGGACGGTCCCTTTGGCGTTGTTGACGCCTTTGTCATTGCCGGTTAAGGGCGTCGGCCCGCGCAGCCCCACGAAGACATACTGACCGTCCGGTGCGACGTCCATGAGGTCGGGCGCCGGATCAGTATTTTTGTCGGTGACCAGATCGACGGAGCTGACGCTGAGATTGCTCAACGTGTCGATGATTTCAATGTTGTTTCCGGCGCGATCAACGCTCCAGAGATAACGTCCGACGACCCCCATGCCGTGTGAATCGGCAAATTGGTTGTCCCGTTGGGACAGCAGCTTTGCCGAGATGGACTTCGGTAGGCTGCTCAGGTCCATCGCATAGACGTCGTACGACAACGGCGCAATCGGCCAGCCACCTCCCGAATTGATGTACATGGTGCCGCCCGCCTCGATGCCGCCGCATCCCGCCGGATGGACCTGATTGTTGTCGAGCGTGGCGACCACCTTCATTGGCGAACTGGTCGCATCGGCGACAATGAGTCCCCCTCCCCGAACCGTGATCAGCGCATAGGTACTGGTTGATTCCGTAATCGGACAGATGGGAGCGTTATCCGGACGTTCGCCGCTTTCCATGGCTCCAAGGTTTAGCACGTCTTTTTCAGCGTCAAAATTGAACTTATGTGCTCCATAATCCGTCCAGATGCGAATGAGTTTTTTTTCTGCCGTGTTGGCCGCCAGCGCCATTTTCTCGTTCGGCGTCGGCCACGCGGCGTGAACATTCTTTCCCATCAACAGGCAGGCGTCAGGTTTCTTGGTCGCGGCGTCGAGGAACAGCACATGACCACTGAGGAATGAGACAAGCGCATGATCCTGCTTGGCATTGAAAAACAGCATATGAGGCCGACGAACGGGTTTTTTCGTGGCTTCCTCGCAGAATTTGCCGAGGTCCCCTGAGAAGTCGATGGTCTGAGCCGGCTTTGCGGATGCGGCATTGGCCGCGAGTTGCGCGCCGTCATAGATGTACAAGTAGCCGCCGCTCTCTTTTCCGGTGTCGGATTGGTCCGTCAGCCAAACTTCATAGGCGTCGCTACGCTGGATGTTTGCTGCCAGCAAAATGACGAACAGGACGAGAGCCTTCAGATACCACTGCGCTGTCAAGTGTGAGCATGTCATCGGGATCTCCTCTCGACGGGCCCAGTCAAAGGTAGCGAACCGGGGGAACGCATCGTAGCGACCGGTCTAGGAGGAGTCAATCATGGAGGACGCCAGGCGTCTTGCGTCGCGCGTCGGCAACCCTTGTTTGGCGCCCGTTCCGTTGACCCTGTGAAAATGGCTGTGATACGCTCACCAATTCCGAGGAAGACCCCAGATGGCCGATTCGGTAACTGAGCAGATTGCGGCCTTGAATGACGAGGATTGGGCCATTCGCGAGGAGGCTGCGACGGCCTTGGGCGGCTTCCGCGACCCACGAGCAGTAGGGCCCTTGGTCTGCCTGTTGCGCGATGCTGATCGTGCGGTGCGGCAAGCGGCCATTGGCGCGTTAACGGCGATCGGCGAACCGTCGGTGCCCGTCCTGGGCCTGTGTCTCTCGGATCCGCAGCCGGAGGTGCAAGAGGCGGCTTCGTCCGTGCTGGCCTTGATCGCCGATGAGCGGGTGCTGATCCCGTTGATCGACGCGCTCGGGAACCAGGATTGGATCGTCCGTATGCACGCGGCCAAAGCCTTGGGGCGACTCAAAGACGTACGCGCGATCGAACCGTTAGTTCCTTTGCTTCAAGACAAGGTGAAGGCGGTACGGGAAGAAGCCACAATCGCCTTGGCAGAGATCGGAGACGCGGCGCTGCCCTCGCTGCTCGAGGCGTTGAAGCATCCTGAATGGTTGGTGCGGTTACATGCGGTGGAGGCGCTTGGGAAGAGCAAATCGGTCGACGCGGTTGAACCGCTCTTGTGGGTGCTGTTCAACGATCCCGATCAAGCTATTCGGGAAGACGTCATTCGCGCGCTCGGTCAACTCGGCGACGGTCGGGCATTGGAATTTCTCGTGGCAGTCATGAAAGAACCTGGCCTCCGGCCGCTCGCCGTTGACGCGATGGGCAAGATCGGTGATCGTCGTGCGGTGCAGGTGCTGGTCGCGGTGCTTGAAGGCGGGGATCGGCCGGTGGTTTCACGCACAGTTGCTGGATGCGGCGACAGCTGGAGCGAAGAAATGGAAACACAAGGCGCTGCAGTGCGGGCACTGGGAAGCCTGGGCGACGAGTCCGCGATTCCCGTCCTGCTGAAGGCGCTGGAGCAGACGGTGACGCGGGCTGATGCCGCAGCGGCGTTGACGAGATTCGGCTCCAAGGTCATCGCCCCGCTATTGACCATCATGACCCAAACATCGGATGAAAATTTGCGGTTCCATGTGAAGGACGCGCTGGCGAAAGTCGGTTGGCGGGCGGGACGAATCTAGTCGCTGGGCGGACACAGATGTCGAAGGAAAGCATCGAAACGCTCGTCGCGGAACTGGTCCACGAAGAGGACTGGCGCCGTATGCGGGCGACGGCTGCCTGTTTGGCCGGTGGCCCAAGGGCGGTTCAGGCGTTGGTCGAAGTCCTGCGTTCAGGAACGCCGGAGCTGAAACGAGAAGCCGCAGCGATGTTAGCCCGTATCAAAGATCCTCAGGCAGGAGTTGCATTGGTCGGATTGCTGGAAGATGAAGAGGAAGCCGTCCGGAAGGCCGGCGCCACTGCCCTCGAGCAGATGGCCGGCGTGCTCGATGCTGACACGGCGTCGGCGTTGGTCGCCTTGATGCCGAGAGCACGAGAAGCGGACAGCCGCCAGTTGGTGACGCATCTCATCGGCGCGGTTCCCACTGCGGTCGCTCCCCTCTGCCAGATGATGAGACATACGGATCCGGATGCTCAAGTCGCCGCCGCAACGATGCTCGATCACTTGCTGGATCCGCGGTCGGTCGATGCTTTTATCGATGCGATGGGGCAACCAGCGGTTCGCGACATTGCTGTGGGAACCCTGAAAAAGCTGGGAGCAATACGCGAGCGCATCGACGACTCGTTCAACGCGTTGCGTGATGTGGAAGGGGCGAGCGAGCGGGAAGAGGCTCGCATGTCCACCGTCATCAATCTCCTCGGCATCGGGCGCCCCAGCGTTGAGATTCTGATTGAATACCTGGAAGACGACGATTGGCTCGTCCGCGAGGCGGCGGCCGACCTGCTCGGGAAAATCGGAGATGTACGCGCTGTCGACCCATTGATGAAGCGATTGGCGATGGACCAGGACACGGGCGTCAAGGAACTCGCCATCAAGGCGCTTGGGTTGATCGGAGATGCGCGTCCCACGCAATTGTATCTCGAATCCATCCCCATTCGGCCCCTGCGCGTGTATGCCATGGAGGCTCTGGCGAAGATCAAAGATGTCGAAGTCCTTCGTCCGCACAAGGAATTGTTTGATCGGCTGCGAACGGACCGCGATGGATTGGTGGCGTATAATGCCGGACTGATTGCCGATAAACTGGAGGCGATGGACAGCGCCCATGTGATAAGTCGGGAAGGACATGGCGATGAATGACGAAGGACAGTCGGAACGGATCGAGCAATTGATCGGCGCACTACGCGACGACAACGAGGCGCTGCGCGATCATGCGATTGCCAGCCTCAGCCAATTGGGCGAAGAAGCGATTGAGCCACTGATCGGTTTGATGGCCGACGAAGACGTGTTGATTCGTGAAGCGGCGACCATCGCCGTTGTCCGCATGGGCCCTTCGGTCGTCGATCGTCTGATCGAGGCGATGGACGATGACGAATGGGCGATTCGCGAACAGGCTGCGTCAGGGCTGGGCAAGCTCAAAGATCCGCGCGGTGTCGATCCACTGGTGAAGGCACTGAAGGACAAGGATGGCGCCGTTCGCACGGCCGCCGTCTGGGCCCTCGAGCGCATGGGTGATGCGCGGGCCGTCCCTGGGTTGGTTGAAGCGTTGACCGACGGCACGGTACGGGAGGATGTCGCCCGCGTGCTCAAGAAAATCGGCGACGCCAGAGCGGTGGATGCCTTAATTGAAGGCTTATTGGGAAACAACTGGATGGTCCGGCGGCATGCCGCCGAAGCGTTGGGGAAAATCGGCGACGCTCGCGGCATCGACCCGTTGATTGAATCTCTCAGGGACGAGGACTGGCTCGTCCGCCGCAATGCGGCCGAGTCGCTGGCCCGGCTGGGCGCAAAACAGGCCATTGATCCCCTGCTCCCCCTCCTGGAAGATGAAAATACGATGGTCCAAGAAACCGTGGAAGGTGTGCTGACGAGTCTCGGATGGAAACAAGCGGCTCAGTAACCATGTTCGACATGACAAAGTAAAGGATAGACACTATGGCTGACGAAGCACCGGTGAAACTCATTCAAATTGGACCAAAAGGCGGGCCGAAGAAAGACGGCTTCAACCTCGTCACTGAACGGGTGGTTGCGGTCAATCCCGAAGCCAAGCAGGTCGAGGTCGAGCTCTTGGCCTATGATGGCAAGACCGTCGTCCTCGACGTCGATGACGCGGCGCTTGAAGAGTTGAAACAGCTCAAGGCGGGGGATGGCGCGACCATCCGCGTGGTCGAGGAGGGCGGCAAGCGGATCGCCAAGAGCTTCAGGATTCGCGCCAAAGACCCCGACGCGGCCAAGGCCGACGCCATGCTGCTTGATCTAAAGGACAGCCATTGGCTCAATAGGAAATACGCCGCTGAAGTGCTTGGAGAACTCAGAGAGCCTCGAGCCGTGCGTCCTTTGGTTGATGCGCTGGCCGACGAAGTCGGCGATGTGAGGCAGCGAGCCTATGATTCATTGATCAAGATTGGCGGCGCGGCCGTTCCCACGCTGGTACCGCTCCTGGTTTCGGAAGAAGATGAACTGCGGCAATCGGCGACCGAAATCATCAGAAAGATCGGCAAGCCTGCTGTTGAGCCGTTGGCCACAGCTCTCGCGGAGGCCGACGACCGCTTGAAGACGCGTGTCCTGAAAGTGTTGGACCGAATGGGCTATAAGCCCAAGGCCAAAGACGCGGTGAAGGAGGAACTGCCTCGACTCACCCAGTCGCCGAGCTAATTCGCGTCTTTGGACGGACGCCCGACGGAGACATGACGAAAACCGAAGGACGTCACACGGCTTGATTCGTAGACGTTGCGCAGGTCGACCAGGAGAGGTCGGCGCATCAACGTCTTGAGCTTGGCAAAATCCAGGTTTCGAAACTCATTCCATTCCGTCATCAAGACCAAGGCGTCAGCATCGCGTGCCGTTTCGTAGGCGTCTGGACAGGGCGTGAGCCGCGGCAATATCTTAGAGGCTTCCTCGAGGGCGGCGGGGTCATAGGCACGCACGGCGGCACCTTGTTCCATCAGTTCTTGAGCAATGGAGAGCGCCGGTGCTTCGCGAAGGTCGTTGGTGTTGGGCTTGAACGAGAGGCCGAGGATTCCCACGGTCACGCCCTGTAATCCGCCGAGCGCCTCCTTGATCTTTCCGACCATGCGGCTGCGTTGCTGGCCGTTGACGGAAGCGGCGGCTCCGGCGATTTGCATCGGATACCCGGCGCGCTCGCCCATTTGCACGAGTGCGGCCAAGTCCTTCGGAAAACAGGACCCTCCGAAGCCCGGTCCCGCATGGAGAAATTTCGAGCCGATCCGCTGGTCCAAGCCCATGCCCTTTGCAACCATTTGAACGTCCGCTCCTACACGTTCGCAGAGCGTGGCGATCTCATTGATGAATGAGATTTTCGTAGCGAGGAAGGCATTCGAGGCATATTTGATCATTTCCGCCGTGGCGACGTCCGTGACGACAAACGGTGTTTCGATGAGATACAGGGGCCGGTACAAATCTTTCATGACCGCAACGGCGCGCTCGCTGTCCGAACCGATGACGACGCGATTGGGCCGCATAAAATCTTCGATCGCGGAACCTTCGCGAAGGAATTCTGGATTGGAGACTACGTCGAAGGCCATTTTCTTGGACTGACCGTCGGCAATGACCTGCTGCAAGAGCGCACCGGTGCCGACCGGAACCGTGGACTTGGTCACGATCACCTTGTAGGAAGCCATCTTGCCGGCAATCCCGCGTCCCACTTCTTGGACAAAGGAAAGGTCCGCCGAGCCGTCTTTCCGAGGCGGCGTCCCGACCGCGATAAAGATGACCTCACCGTGGTCAACCGCCCTCGTAAGGTCCGACGTGAAGCTGAGCCGTCCATGGCCGAGTCCTTTGGTCACCAACTCCGTAATTCCTGGTTCGTAGAACGGAACATCCCCTTTTTCCAGACGGGCGATGCGCTTTTCGTCGTTATCCATGCAGACGACATTCACACCGAATTCGGCGAAGCATGCTCCGGTGACCAGCCCGACATAGCCCGTCCCAATGACGCTGATCTGCATGAGTGAGAAACCTCCTCTTCAATACTCGTTTTAGCGTGCAGTATACCCATCAGGTGGGGGTTGGGCAATGAAGAATCTATTTGCTTGCACTGCGCATTACGACTTGAGGTTCGCGTTGACAGCATCGTGATCCCATGGGTACTATGAGCCCCCTTCTCGAGATATGACGAGACCTTCCATCCACGTGGAACCCATGATGATCACCGTTTCTCCCGCATGACGCCTCACTCGCCGATGCACCATCCCCGCTGGTTCTTGTTTCTCACAGCGTTCATTACCGGTGCCGTGGTTATGGCGCTGGAAATTCTGGGCAGCCGGCTCTTAGCTCCGGTGTTTGGCAACTCACTATTTGTGTGGGGAGCCCTCATCGGCGTGATTCTCGCGGCCATGAGCAGCGGCTATGCGTTTGGCGGTTGGATCTCGGATCGTCGTCCGGGCGGGCAGGTGCTCGCGGGACTTCTTCTGGGTTCGGGCGGCTGGACATTTCTTATTGCGTGGATCGGACAGGCAGTTTTGTTTAAGGTCGCCGGTGCTGTCGATGACCCCCGGTGGGGACCCTGTCTGGCCGCGACTGTCTTGCTTGGGCCACCGGCGTTCGGATTAAGCGGCGTACTCCCGGCCATGTTGCGGCTAGCCGTGTCCGATTTGGAGTATCTAGGCCGGCATACGGGTCGCATGATCGCGCTGTCAACCGTGGGAAGCTTAGCGGGAACATGGGGAACGGCTTTTTTTTTCCTCTCATGGATCGGCAGTCATGCCTTGGTGGCCTGGTTGGGGGCGATCCAAGCGACGTTGGGACTTTGGTGGCTCCTCAAAGGCGCCAGCGCTAAACCGCTCACGGTCGTCCTCTGTGCCATGGTCATCGGAGGGCTTGCGACAGGCGCGCGGTTCCCCGTTCAGATGCTGAAGTCGCCGGTGTACCAAGAAGACAGCCCGTATCAGCAAGTGAGAATCCGGGATGATGATCTCTTTCGCTATCTCGTTTTGGATCGAACCTTTCACGCGGTCATGTGGAAAGCCGAGCCGGATACGCTGTTCCTCCCGTATAGCCAGCTCATGGTGTCTTCGCTCGCTCTTGTCCCGAACCCGAAGCGCGCGCTGATCCTTGGTCACGGCGGCGCATCCTTCGCTAAGTGGCTTGCCCGCTATTGGCCGGAACTTGAAGTGGATGTGGTGGAATTTGATCCGGTGGTCGTCAGGATGGCGGAAGAGTATTTCTCCTACCGTGTTCCTCCCCAGCATCACGTGTATGTTCGTGATGCGAGAGCGTTCTTGAACCATACGGAGGCGACGTACGATCTTATCTGGGTCGATGCGTTTGCCCGTCATCTGGTACCCTTTCACCTGACGACCGAGGAATTTTTTTTCGAGCTGCGACGGCATCTCACGCCGGCCGGCGTGCTGGTCGTCAATCTGGCGTCATCGGGAACTGGGAGCGATCTCAGGCGAACGCAGGCGGTTGTCGAAACGATGAAGCGATCGTTTCCGGTGATCGACACCTACGCCGTCAAAGGGCCGTGGCCGTCCAGTTCGAAAGCGGAAAATTTGCTTTTTTTCGTCGGTGGACCGATTGAAAAACAGGAGACGGCTGACATCGCGGAGAAAGTGGCCGCTCTGGTCGAACGGCAACGTCTCCCTTCGGAGGCCATCGCCCTGCTCGCAACGCGCCGGACGCAGCCTTGGCGGGCAGGCGCAGTGCTGACCGATGACTACGCGCCGTATGATCTCCTGATGGGGGACGAGACCAAGGAAAGTCGTGCCGACGTAGTGAAATAGCAAGACATTGAAAATATGGCAGGTTTTCTGTTGATAATGGCGTAATTGTCGGGGGGCGCGACGACATAGAGCTCATGTTGCTTCCGTTTTCGCCCCTGTGCTATAAGGTTGCCTCCCGACTGATCATGGACGTGAACGCACACAACGGGAATCGGAGCAGCGGTTGTCGGAAGGGTCAAGGCGACCTGATAGTGTCGGTAGTTAATTACCAACCTAATCACATCTATTTTTCTTCTTCAAGGAGGTAGGTCATGGGCAAGACGATGTTAGGCGTCTTTTTCGGCCTCATAATGGTCATTGCAGGCGCGTCGGTCGCGCTGGCGCACCAGGCCGGCGGAGTCGAAGTGGGCGACTTGGAGACCGGATCTGTGGTGGGTCAGTCGTTCAAGGAATTGGACGTGGACGTGGAACTATATACCGTCGAGATCGGTAATCTGAAGGCCTGGTATCCTCCGACGAGCGTGATCGACTTCAAGGTGCGGCCAGGACGTCCGGTCTTGATCAAGGTTACAAACAACGGTGCTACCGAGCACGGATTCTATTTGACTGATACCACGACACAGGCTGCGCCCACCGCAGTGAATGCAAAGTTAGTCCTTAAGCCCGGAGAGTCAAAATACATTGGTATTCCCACCAGCGACCTGTTCTATGCCACGATGGGAAACACCCTCGGCTATCGCTGCCACCTCCATCCGACTCACGTCGGTGGCAAGCTCGTCATGCTCAAGTAGGAGAAGAAAAGAAACGGTAAGACCTCTCCAGCGCCCTCGTCGCGTAAAGCGGCGGGGGCGTTTTTTTAGGTGTCTTCCGTCCGGCAGTCCGCGGCCGGGTCGAGCGGGACGTTTTGACTGGCTTTGAGCTCTCCCGCGACGATCAAGAGAAGAAAGCGACTCAGCGTCGGTTCCCTATCGCGACGTTCCGTGACGATTGCCTGGACGTCGACGATCATTTCATCCCCATCCCACTGAGTTTCATTGATCACCCAATAGTGGCTCGCAGCATCAGGAAATTGTCGAACGACAAATTTCTCGACGATGCTGCCGACGTCTCCGGTACTTGCCAGAGTCGGCGGTGTGTAGACGCTTGCCAAAAGTAAGACGAGGGAACCCGGTAGGATCCATTGGTAGCGCATAGCATCACCTCGCGCACGTGAAAGGCAAGATCAGCTCCCCTGAGAGGAGAGGAACAGAAGCCGATGGTTGCGGGGAGCTACTACTGATTGATTCTACTGCGTTAATGGCGAGAATGCTACCAGACGATGAATTTGAGGGACGGGCAGCTAAAACACACGAGCCCTGCTTCGAGAGTGGAAGCAGGGCTCGTATCAGATGGTGGAAACTTTAGGCACTCAGTTGCGAACGCCGCTCCACACTTTCGCAGCATCGATGGTTTTGTCTGGGTTGAGCGTGCGGGCCTTCTCCAAGAGCACGTCGGTCGTCTCAGGATAGGCCGGATCAGCAATACAGCAGTTGTCGACTGGGCACACAGCGGCGCATTGCGGTTCGTCGAAATGGCCGACACACTCGGTGCAGCGGTCATGGGTAATCACGTAGATGTTATCGCCCACTCCCTGGCCGTCGCCCACATGGTTGCCCTTGGTCTCCGCATCGCTGCGAGTTTCAAAAATCGCCTCGTTCGGACATTCGGGCAGGCAGGCTCCACAGGAGATGCATTCGTCAGTAATCAGCAGTGCCATGACCCTTGCCTCCTCTTCACTACGATAGCTAGAACTGGGTTGACAAGATTGCAACGCCACGACATAGTGCGTAGCGTAATAAGGCGTCATTCTAGTCTGCCGCTCTTTTCCAAGTCAACAGAACGGCGTCGGATAAGAAGGCCTAGATTCCCTGTGATCATGGGCCTTTGGGCCCAGATTGCCTCTTGACCGCAGTGTCCACCATGGCCGTTCAGCCCGCCTCATCAGATCACAAGAAAAAGCGGATCATTATGATGGTCCTGCTTGCCGTCTTGCTGATGAGTGTGTCGATGTTCCTGGTGCAACGAGACGATACAAAAATCATCATCATCGCGTTTCCCAACGGGATTGAAATCGAGGCCGAAGTGGCCGACACGCCGGAGAAGCTGCTCTTCGGGATGGCCTTTCAGGACGCATTGCCTCGGAACAGCGGAATGATTTATATCTTCGAGTCAACCGGCCCCCATCGTGTGACGACCAAGGAATACCGGTTCCCCATTGACATGATTTGGGTGGACGAAAGCCGACACATTGTGTCCATCGCCGAGAATGTTCCCCCTTGCAGATTGGAGACCTGCCCGTGGCACGGTTCCACGTCTCCATCGGTGCGGTACCTGATCCAGACGGCAGCGGGTTTCGCAAAGCAGGCAGGCGTTGAGGTGGGTGGCGAACTCAAATACACGCTTCGCCTGTAGGCCGGAGCATCAATTTTTTCGAAAAGCGAGGGAGCGGTGGCCATCGAAGGATTTCAAGCTGTCGCCAAAGTGGACGAGGTGCCTCCGGGCCAGTCCAAAGTCGTGACGATGAACAATCGCACGATCGCGTTGTTCAATGTCGAGGGGAAAGTCTATGCCATTCACAATCTCTGTCCTCATGAAGGAGGTCCGTTGAGTGAAGGGCGCGTCAAAGGATTCGTCGTCTCCTGTCCATGGCATGACCTGGCGTTCGACATTCGGAACGGCCAGGGCATCGATGGAGGTGGGTATTGTGTGGGGAGCTATGACGTGCGCGTTGAGGGTGGCGAAATTTACGTGGGCCCGCGTCGGAAGAGTTAGTGCCTGGCGGAACGATGAACATGCCAGACGTTAGGGAACAATTGCACGACCAGGACAAGGTCATTCAAGCCACGCTCGATCAACCGATCGAGATCCACCTTTGGGAGGACCGCACCAGAGGGGAGCTGTGGATTCCCTGCTACGATCCTACGGCATTGGCCATGCTGAGTGACGACTATTTGCGGGTGGCGGGCAACAATGCGGTCGACAATGGCCAACGGACATTCGAGTTCAAGGCGAGCAAGCCGGGAATCTTCGACGTCGTGTTTGAGAAACGCATGGGCTGGAAGTTCACTGCAGAAGACCGGCGAGTGTTTCATATCAACGTGTCCGCTAAGAGGAGCCCCTGATCGTGTCCGAGACAGCATTTATCAACGGACGCTTCCTGCCGTTGGCTCAAGCGTCGGTGTCAATCGAGGATCGCGGCTTTCAATTTGGAGACGGCGTCTATGAGGTCATCCGCACCTACGGAGGCCGGCCCTTCATGCTGGAAGCGCACCTCGCCCGCTTACACCGCAGTTCGGACGCCGTTGATCTCCGTCAGCCTTATGCCTTTGAACAGTGGCGTGACTACATCGACGAAGGTCTCCGCCTGGCCTCCTTCACAGAAGCCAAAATCTATATCCAGATTACGCGGGGCCCCGCACCTCGTGACCATGCCTATCCGTCAGATCTGGAGCCGACCATTGTCATGACCGTTCGAGAGTTGCGTCCGCTGGCGGCCGCCATCCAGACGGCCGGGGTCGATGCAATGACGGTTGACGATGTTCGATGGGGACGTTGCGACATTAAAAGCATCAATCTCTTACCCAACGTACTGGCGCGCCAACAGGCAAAACAGGCTGGCGTGTTCGAGGCCATCCTGGTTAAAAACGGGGAAGTCACGGAAGGATCGGTCAGCAATGTGATTCTCGTCGAGAACCGTACACTGATCACGGCGCCCCAAGGGACACGCATTCTTTCAGGCGTCACGCGAGAGGTCGTCCTCGCGCTGGCCAGACAGGAAGGGCTCGAAGTCCAGGAACGGTATCCTTCGAAGTCGCAGCTCTACGCTGCTTCTGAACTGTTTTTGACGGGCACGACGGTGGAAGTGTTGCCAGTCGTACGGATCGACGGCAGGTCCATTGGGGGCGGCGAGCCCGGTCCGGTAACCCGGACCCTCGCCAAGCGATTTCTCGAGCAGACTGGATAGCGGGCCCTTGCTTTGGCGCCGATGAAATGCTAAGGTTCCGCCTCCGGGAAGTGGGCTCAGGCCCACTTTTTTGTTTGGGCTCGAACGATACCAGAAAAGCGGGGCTAGGGGTGTTGGTGAAGGAGTCCCGATCAGTCGTTGACCGCATCAGCGAGGCAGTGTCCCCCATTCTATGGACGTTGGGTCTGGAACTGGCGGATGTCGTCTGCGTGGGGCAAGGGCCCCGTTCGGTCGTACGGGTCTTCATCGACAAACCAGAAGGCGTCACGCTGGAGGATTGCGAGCGCGCGCATAAGGCGCTTGGTCCTGCGCTCGACGTGGCCGATCCATTTCCCCACGCCTACACGCTGGAAGTTTCCTCCCCGGGTCTCGATCGTCCCTTCAAACGGATCCAAGATTATCGCCGGGCAATCGGAAAGCGGGTGACGCTGAAGCTCAGGGAGCCTCTTGCCGGGCAATGGCGTCTAGTGGGAACATTGACCGGCGTGGAAGACCACGCGGTGATTCTGGAACTGAGCGAGCCTGCGCCGTCGCGGACCGTGACGCTGGAATACCAGGTCATCGCCGAGGCGAAGAGGGCGGTGACCTGGTGAACATCGGAGTCGGAGTGGAGAGCCAATTATGAACCGAGAATTGATTTCCGTCATCGATGAGATCGGCCGGCAAAAAGGCATCGACAAGACCAAAGTCATCGGCGCCATAGAAGCCGCCTTGCAAACTGCCGCCAAAAAGCGGTTTGGACAGGCCGAGAACATCCAGGTTGAGATCGACTCTAAGACCGGGGAAATTTCCGTGGTCTCGAAAAAGACCATCGTCGAGTCCGTAAGCAACCCCAAGGCAGAAATTTCCTTGAAAGAAGCCCGCGTGTACGACAGCGAGGCTGAAATTGGAGACGAAATCGGTTCGCTGATTGAAATGGATGAATTGGGCCGCATCGCGGCGCAGACCGCCAAGCAAGTCATCTTCCAAAAGGTCCGGGAAGCGGAATGGGAAGCGGTCCAAAAGGAATATTCGACGAGGCAAGGCGATCTCGTGAACGGCATTATTCTCGGAATGGAACGCCGTAACTACCTCGTCGATTTGGGCAAGACGGAGGCGATTCTCCCCATACAGGAACAGATCCCTCGCGAAACCTACCGCCGGGGTGACCGGGTCAAGGCCATGTTACTCGAGGTTCGTCGGACGCCGAAGGATGTTCAGGTCATTCTGACCCGCAGCCACCCACAATTCGTCTCAAAATTGTTCGAATTGGAAGTCCCCGAGGTCATGGAGAAGATTGTGGAAATCAAGGCCGTGGTGCGCGAGCCCGGCGATCGCACGAAGATTGCCGTAACGTCGCGCGAGAAGGCTGTCGATCCGGTCGGGGCGTGTGTGGGCATTAAGGGCTCTCGGGTTCAGGCGGTCGTGCGCGAGCTGCGAGGAGAAAAAATCGACATCATCACATGGACGTCTGATCCGCGCGTATTTATCGCGGAAGCGTTGAACCCTGCGACCATCGAAAAAGTAGGCGTCGATGAGGAAAAGAAATCAGCCTTGGTCGTCGTCGCGGACTCACAATTATCGCTCGCCATCGGCAAAAACGGCCAAAACGTCAGGTTGGCGGCGCGATTGACCGGCTGGAAGATCGACATCATCAGCGCGACAGAGTACGAAAAAGAAAAGGCCGAGCGTGACAAGGAAATCAAGGCCGCTCTCGCCGAAGAAGCCGAGGCACAACGGCAGCAGGAAGAGGCACGTCAACAGGAAAAGGCCCAGCAAGAGGCAGAAGGGTAACGATTCACCGTATGCGCGTGTACGAACTCGCCAAACAGCTTGGGATGGAGAATCGGGATCTGATCCCGGAACTCAAGCGTTTGGGCATCACCGTCGCCTCCCATAGCAGCGCCCTCGAACCCGATGCAGTGCAGAAAGCCCTGGAGAAACTGGGGCCCAAGCAGAAGACCGGGATGAAGTCAGATGCTGTCGGGCGTCCGGACAGACATGCGGATGGGGCAGGCCACCACCCAGCAGGAGCCAAGGGCGCCGGCGTTCATGCCCCCATTGAAGAATCCAAACCGGACAAACGCCGCATCCTCATCAAGCGAAAACGCGCCGATGAATCGACCACTGAGGAACCGGCACCCTTCGGACACGAACCGCTTGCAGCCCATCCTGCAGAAACCGCTGCTCCCACGACGATGTCACCGTTGCATCCGCCGGCGGAAAGCCCGGTGGTTCATCACGAAGCGCATGCTCCCAGCAGTGCCCCCGTGGCGGCTGAGCCGCCGGCGGTCACCAAACCCGCTACGCCACCAAGTCCTGAAGCACTGTCCGGCAAGAAGAAGGTGCTCGAAGAACTCCAAACCGAAGTCGCGAAGGACAAGCTAAAAAAAGCTCGCAAGCCCGGCCGTCCTCGGGAAGAAGACGAAGTGCGTGTGCGTGAAGATGCCGCCCGCTGGCAGGACCTTCGAGCGATCCCTGTTCAGCGGCGCGACGACCGCAGCAAGCACGTCCATCACAGCACACCGGCTGAGATTACCAAGCCGCGGAAAAAAAGCGTCAAGCTCACGCCGGGCATGACCGTCAAGGAGTTCGCCGAATTAATCGGTCAACGACCGGCGGATATCGTGCGCAAGCTCATGGACATGGGGCAGATGCTGACATTCAACCAGTCGATGCACGTTGGAGCGGCCTCAATGCTCGCCGAAGAGGCCGGCGTGAAGGTGGAAATCGCCGTCGAGAAAGCGGGTGAAGATTTGCTCGAGGACATCACGCAGGTGCAAGGCGAAGTTCGGCTCGAGCCTCGGCCGCCGGTCGTGACGATCATGGGCCATGTCGACCACGGCAAAACATCTCTGTTGGACGCCATTCGCGAAACCAAGGTCGCAGAAGGCGAGGCGGGAGGCATCACGCAGCACATCGGCGCTTATACGGTCACCGTCCATGGCAAGCAGGTGACGTTTCTCGATACGCCGGGCCATGAGGCGTTCACCGCGATGCGCGCGCGAGGCGCGAAGGTCACGGATATCGTCATCCTGGTCGTTGCCGCGGACGACGGCGTCATGCCGCAGACGGTGGAGGCGATTCATCACGCCAAAGCGGCCGGCGTCCCGCTTATCGTCGCCATGAACAAGATTGACAAGCCCAGCGCCAATCCTGACCGCGTGCGGAATGCGCTTTCTGAACATGGCTTGATCTCAGAAGCCTGGGGCGGGGATACGATCATGGTCGAAGTCTCGGCGAAACAAAAGACCGGCCTCGATCAGCTGCTCGAAATGATTTTACTTCAGGCTGAAGTTCTGGAATTGAAGGCGGATCCTCATCAGTTCGCCAAGGGCGCAGTCGTCGAAGCTAAACTCGAGCGGGGCCGAGGCCCGGTGGCCACGGTGTTAGTGCAAAGCGGCACCCTGCATGCCGGCGACGCGTTTGTCGTCGGCGCGTTCAGCGGCAAAGTGCGCGCCTTGATCAGTCATACCGGTGTCAAGGTCCAACAGGCCGGTCCGTCGGTTCCCGTCGAGGTGATCGGCTTGCCGGGTGTGCCGTCGGCCGGTGATGTGTTCCAGGCCGTGAAAGACGAGCGCATCGCCCGTGAGATTGCGGACGATCGCGCGAGCAAACAGCGCGCGGCCGAGTTGGCCGGCGCCGGCAAGGTCTCGCTGGACGATCTGTTCGCCAAGATCCAGGAAGGGTCCGTCAAGGAACTATCGCTCGTCATCAAGGCCGATGTCCAAGGATCTGCGGAAGCTTTGGCGACGGCGGTTGAAAAGCTGCCGACTGACGCGGTGAAGCTCCGAGTCATCCATAACGGTGTCGGCGGAATCACCGAATCTGACGTTCTGCTCGCGGCGGCTTCGAATGCGATCATCATCGGATTCAACATCAGACCCGAGCCCAAGGCCTCCGACCTTGCGGAGAAGGAACACGTCGACGTCAGGCTCTACACGATCATTTACGACGCATTGAACGATATCAGGGCGGCGATGGAGGGCCTGCTGGAGCCGACACTGAAAGAGCGGGTGCTCGGTCGTGCTGAAGTGCGTCAAGTCTTCAGCGTGTCAAAAGCCGGCACGATTGCGGGTTCGTACGTCATTGACGGCACGATCACACGTGCGAGTGCAGGCGTTCGAGTGATTCGCGACAATGTCGTGGTGTATCAGGGGAGGTTGGGCTCTTTGCGCCGATTCAAGGACGACGTTCGCGAGGTCCAGCAAGGCTACGAGTGCGGTATCGGTGTGGAGAACTTCAGCGATATCAAGGCCGGTGATGTGATCGAAGCCTATGCCATCGACAAGATCGCCGCAAAACTGTGACGGGGAATGTTGAGTAGCCGGTGGACAGAAGGCAGGATAAGCAGTCATGAACCGGTCGTCTTGTGAGCGTCGCCATCGGGCTCTGCACGATCGAGCTTTTCATCGCCGACAGTCAATCGTTGAAAGACAAGCGGCAGGTTCTTCTGAGTCTGAAAGATCGACTGCGGCAGAAATTCAATCTGTCGGTGGCTGAAATCGAGGACCAGGATCTGTGGCAGAAGGCGGTGCTGGCATTGGCCTGCGTCGCCAATGACGGGCGGCACGTGAACCAGGTGTTGGACCAGGCCCTCAATCTGGTCAGAAGTCATTCAGTTGTCGAGATCGTCCAGTCTCGAATCGAGTTGTTGTGACGGTTCAAAGGCTTGTCATGGGCAATGGCAGGCTGGTCAAGGAGCTGGGCGATGGCCAAGACGGGATACAGCCGGGCCGAGCGCGTTGCCGATCAGATCCGCATCGAGGTGGCCGACATCCTGTTGCGGAAGATCCGAGACCCTCGCGTCCGCTCCGTGACGGTGACGGACGTGGAATTGACGAATGATTTGCGCATTGCCCGTGTCTTTGTCACGGCCTTGGGGAGCGAAGCGGAGACAAAGGATGTGTTTGCGGGACTCAGCAAGGCCAGTGGTTTTGTCCGAAGCGAGTTGGGGCGCCGGCTGACCCTGCGGTATCTCCCAGAGATCGTGTTCATGAAGGACCTCAGCGGACCGCGCGGTGATCGTGTGCTGCAGTTGTTAGATGAGATTCATGAGAAAACGGACGACGAACCGGAGGAGCCTACTTCGTAGCGCACAATCCCTATGACTGCGACGGTGTCAAAATGTGAGGTGATGAACGGTGTCTTGGCCGTGAATAAGGAAGCCGGATGGACCTCGCATGATGTCGTTGCAAAGCTCCGGCAGTTGCTCGGAGGAGCGAAGGTTGGCCATGCGGGCACCCTGGATCCTGCCGCAACCGGCCTGCTGCCTCTGTTGATCGGAAAGGGCACTCGCATTGCGGAGTATCTCGTTGAATGGGACAAGGAGTACCATGCCCAGCTGCGCTTGGGGGAGACCACAGATACCTTGGATGCCACCGGCACCATTCTGGACCGTCACTCGACGCAACATCTCACGCACGCCGCGATCCTTGAAGCCGTAGGACGGTTCCGAGGCGCTATCGAGCAGGTCCCGCCGATGTATTCGGCGGTGAAAGTCGACGGCGTGCCCTTATACCGCTCTGCTCGTGCTGGCAAAACGATTGCTCGAGACGCCCGGATGGTCGTCATCCATGAATTAGATGTACTCGATGTCGCCGACGGCCAGGATGTTGCACTTCGGGTGGTGTGCTCGAAGGGCACATACATTCGGTCGCTGTGTGCCGATATCGGGAAGGCATTGGGAGTCGGTGCCCATCTTCGGACCTTGGAAAGGACCCGCGTGGGTCCGCTGAAGCTGAACCGGGCTCTCACTGTCGACGCGATTATCCGCAATCATCATCTTGGCGCTTTGGCGGAGCACGTCTGGTCGCTCGATGACGCGTTGCGGGATCTGCCGGTTGTGGTGATCGACGCGCGGGCAGCAGATCGTGTGTGCCATGGAGGGCCGGTGATGTGGTCAGACGTCGTGCCGGCGAAGGACGGTCGGCTGCCACTGAAAGCGGACATGGCCGTGCGCATTCATAATGGTAGCGGACGGTTATTGGCCATTGGTCGGTCATCGGAGCCGTACCCTGATCGGATTGCGATAGAGAAAGTATTCGCGACAGTGTGGGAATGAACGAAAAGAAATGGAAGAGGAGAATCCCAAATGGCTTTGTTGAAGGACGCGAAGGCCGAATTGATCAAACGGTATCGGCAGCATGACACTGATTCGGGGTCACCGGAGGTTCAGATCGCCGTGTTGACGAACCGGATTACCTATTTGACCGAACACTTCAAGCTTCATAAGAAGGATCACCACTCGCGGCGCGGATTGCTGCAACTCGTGGGACGCCGCCGGAGGTTGTTGGACTACCTCCGTGATATCGACGATGCCCGCTACCGGGCGGTCATCGAGCGCTTGGGCATTCGAAAGTAATCAAAGATCCTGCTGTCGCGCTCGTCGACAGCAGGCCACCGTCGCACAGGTGAACACTGGGATGCGCTCGTCGTCGCTGCGGCTCTCGAGCGTATCTCTGTGGGCATCTGTGGGGCACAACATGAGGAGACCATAGATGGTACACGTTGAACTTGACGTCGCGGGGCGGACCCTGAGACTGGAAACAGGCAGGGTCGCCAAACAAGCTGACGGCTCAATCTGGGCATCGTACGGGGACACCGTGGTGCTTGCCACGGCAGTCGCGTCTCAAAACGCCAAACCTGGAGTAGACTTCCTTCCGCTGACCGTCGACTATCAGGAAAAAGCCTATGCTGCTGGAAAAATTCCAGGGGGCTACTTCAAGCGAGAAGGACGCCCCTCTGAAAAAGAAGTGCTCACCAGCCGCTTGATCGACAGGCCGCTTCGTCCGTTATTCCCCGAGGGATATTACTTCGAGACGCAAGTCATTGCCTCCGTACTCTCGTCCGATAGGACCGGCTCTTCGGATGTCATCGGGATCACTGCCGCTTCGGCCGCACTTGCGGTCTCCAACATTCCATTTCTCGGTCCCATCGCCGGTATCAAGATCGGACGGGTCAACGGTCAACTCGTCGTGAATCCTGACCTCGAAACGCTGAAGAGCAGCGAGCTGGATTTGGTCGTCGCCGGAACTGCCGACGCGGTCATGATGGTGGAAGCCGGAGCCAATGAGCTGCCCGAAGCGACCATGCTCGAAGCGATCGAGCTCGCTCATGCCGAAATCAAGAAGATTGTGACCAAGATCAATGAGCTGCGCGTGTTATCCGGTAACAAACCGAAGCGTGCGGTGGCCACCGAAGAGATTGCTCCCGACCTTGCGACGCAGGTGAAAGCCGTCGCGGCACAGGGCATTCGAGACGCCATCATGATTCCCAACAAGACCGCGAGGCAAGAGCGGCTCGACGTGATCCTCAAGGATGCCATTGAAAAACTCAAGCAGCCGGATGACCCCAATCGAGAACGCCATATCAAAGTCGTATTCCATGGCTTGGAGTACACCGAAGTCCGGAACATGATTCTTGAGAAAGGGTCGCGTGCTGACGGGCGTGGACCGGCGGATATTCGGCCGATCACCTCGGAGGTCGGCGTGCTGCCGCGCACTCACGGCTCCGCCCTGTTTACCCGGGGAGAAACGCAAAGCTTGGCCGTCGTGACTTTGGGCACGACGGATGATGAGCAACGGATCGACGCCTTGGAAGGTGAATACACCCGGACCTTCATGCTCCATTACAACTTTCCCCCCTTCAGCGTGGGTGAAGCCAGGCCGCTCCGTTCGCCGGGCCGTCGGGAAGTCGGGCATGGAGCGCTGGCCGAGCGTGCGCTGAAGCCGGTGATCCCCAGCAAAGACCAGTTTCCCTACACGCTGCGCATCGTCTCCGATATCCTTGAGTCTAACGGCTCGTCTTCTATGGCAACCGTCTGCGGTGGAACCCTGGCGATGATGGATGCGGGTGTGCCGATCAAAGAGCCGGTCGCCGGCATCGCGATGGGACTGATCAAGGAACAGGATCGTGTCATGATCTTGTCCGATATTCTGGGCTTGGAAGATCATTTGGGCGATATGGATTTCAAGGTCTGTGGAACCAAGCGCGGCGTCACCGCCCTGCAAATGGACATAAAAATCGGAGGCATCACCCCCACCTTGATGCATCAGGCCCTGGAGCAGGCGAAGGCCGGCCGATTGCACATTTTGAGCTGCATGCAGAAAGCTCTCGAAACGCCGAGAACCAATATGTCGGCATTCGCCCCACGGATTTTCACCATGAAGGTAAAGCAGGACAAGATCCGCGAAGTCATTGGCCCGGGCGGGAAAATGATCCGCGGCATTCAGGCGGATTGCGGTGTAAAGATCAACATCGAAGACAGCGGAATTGTCACGATTGCGTCGGTGGACAACGCCTCGCTGGAAAAAGCAAAGGACATGATCAACCGGATCGTTGAAGAGGTGGAGATCGGCAAGACCTATCTTGGCACCGTGCGGAAAATTATGGACTTCGGTGCGTTCGTGGAGGTGCTGCCGGGAACCGATGGGCTCGTCCACATCTCCCAATTGGCGCATCACCGCGTCAAATCCGTGGCTGACGAAGTGTCGGAAGGAGATCAGATCCTCGTGAAGGTGCTGGAAATTGACCGTCAGGGAAAGATTCGGCTCAGTCGCAAGGAAACCATGCCGGCTCCCACCGGCGCGGGCACCAAAGACCAGACTTCCGGGTAAGCATCTTGTACCGCAAGCTCGTGCTGGACAATGGCATGCGGGTGGTGACTGAGCGCATTCCGACGCTCAAGTCCGTCACGGTCGGTATTTGGGTCAATACGGGATCCCGTGACGAACAACCCGCACAGGCCGGCTACTCCCATTTCATCGAACATATGTTCTTCAAGGGCACGCGCTCGCGTTCGGCCACGGAGATTTCCCGTGAAATTGACGGCCTCGGCGGCGAGATGAATGCCTTCACCACCCGCGAGACGACGACCTTCTACGTCAAAGTTCTTGACCAACAGCTAAAGGAGGCCCTCGAACTCCTGGCCGATTTGTTTCACCATTCGCGTTTCGACTCCAAGGAAGTCGAAAAGGAGAAGCAGGTCGTTCTCGAGGAAATACGCATGGTGCAGGATGATCCGGAAGACCTTGTACAGGAGCTGCACACCGGTCAAGTGTTGGGACGCCATCCGCTCGGCCGATCGATCTTAGGCCGTGAAGCGACGATTCAGAGCCTGAAGCGACCGGATCTCTTGGGCTACATCGATGCGCATTACGATCCCGGCCAAATCGTCATCGCCATCGCCGGCAATTTCGAGCAGACGGCTGTTGAGCGGCTGGTCGCACGATTTTTTGGCAAGAAGAAGCCGCTGAATGGCCTTTCCAGGCCGGTGCGCCGTCCGCCGGAAGTTCATGGGGGCGTCCTCGTCAAGCAGAAACCCTTGGAGCAGGTGCATCTGTGCGTCGGGCTGAAAGGAATCGCCGCCGGACATCGAGACCGATACGCCGCCTATGCACTCAACAGCGTCCTCGGCGGAAGCATGAGTTCGCGATTGTTCCAGGAAATACGTGAAAAACGCGGCCTCGCCTATTCAATCTACTCGTTTCTGTCAGGCTACTCGGACATCGGCACGATCACCGTTTACGCGGCGACCCGACCGAAGGAAGTCGAGCGCGTGGTCGAGCTCGTGTGCCGCGAGATTACACGCATCAGCAAGCAGGGCATTGAACGCAGAGAACTCGACCGAGCTAAAAATCAAATGAAAGGCAGCTTGATGCTCAGCCTGGAGAGTTCTCACAGCCGGATGAGCAAGCTGGCCAAAGATGAGCTCATCTATGGCAAGCGCACGTCGCTTGAACAAATGTTGACACACATCGATCGGGTGACCGTCGATCAAGTCTCGACAGTCGGACACGAACTTTTCGGTATGACGCCTCTCGCAATCACAGGATTAGGCCCTCTCTCCGCTCGAGCCCTTCACGGGTATAGATGAGAAATTTCTAATAGATCACCAAATCCGAGGAAAAGCTGACGCTGCCACCGTATCTAGTGCTATCTTACAAGTCATTGGTTTTTAAAAATAAAATGTTTATTTTTTCAAGATATCCACAGGGCAAACAATTCCTTGACTCGCTTTCACATTTTTCAGTACCATGGCCGCGTTTTCACTGGAAGACTCTTTCACCGGCGAATTCGGCGTGAGAGCTACAGAATAAGGAGGTGACAAAACGTCTGCTCTCCTGTCGCCGACTCGTCATTACACGTCACATATTTATCGTCCTTAAATGAGCCCGTTCATTAGTTTTGTGTTGGTCATTTTTATGAAGGAGGGATTTGGTATGAAAAGGGTCGTACTTCTAGCCGCAGTTGCAGTGTTCTCTGTGCTCGGCTTGGTGACGGCTGAGTTTGCCGCCGCCGCGGATGCGCCGGCCGGTCCAACAGGCCCGGCTGATCAGATTGCTGGGGGAAAGCAGTCGTACAAGAGTGATGCGACGGCGACCAAGACACTCAAGGGTCGTGTGTGGTCACAATGGGCCGATAATCCAGACGGCGAACTCCTCTTCGGCATCCAATACTGGAACACCGGTGAACCGGCCTCCGGGACGCCTGCCGGCCGTTCCTCCACCGATCTTGATGTGAAGCCGCCCGATCCTTTGTTCGTGTGCTGCGCTTGGGGCTTTACCGGCGGGACGGAAAGGAACAATCCGTATGCCGGTTGGTACCATGCCGCCACGACGGTTCGTCTCGCAGTCAAGGACAAGGCATTGATGGACCAGATCATTAAGGCTTCCCAGGAACTGGTCGCGATGGAAGTGAGCTTGGATGGCCGAACGATCACCGGTTTCAAAGTCATCAAGGGTGACTAAACTTCGACGAGATTTCATATTTTCATACTGTTGAAGGAGGATGCGATTATGAAGTTTCATATGAAAGGCTGGGCCCTCGCGGCCGCCATTGCGCTGGTGGTTTCCATTGCCTCCACCGCCATGGCGATCGAATCGTTTCAGGAGCGTTTCGAGTGGGGGGACATGAGCAAGCCAACGACCCTTCAGGGTCGTGTGATCGTCCTCGATCCCTATGATGAAGCCGTGTGGATTAACATTGCCGTGTTCGGCGGTAACGCAGAAAGCGGGTTGTTCTGGCAGAAGATACATCCAGGGAAGAACGTGAAATTTTACGCTGACAAGGGCGCCTGGGAAGAGCTGAAGAAGATGGGGCGGGTTCATGCCGGACCGGCAGCGGCCAAGGAAGTGCCTCCGGGCAGCACGACTGACTTGATCGAGTTCACGGCGGTCGAGACGGAACAGAATCACCGCGTGATTAGCTCGGTCAAGAAACTTCCTGAAACTGCGGGCGCTCCTGGCAAGCCAATGAGCATTTCGGCGCTTCGTCTCAAGGACTGTGCGGGAAAGAATGAAATGGAAGCGTCATGCTATGCGGCCAAGCAGCAGTTGAATACCTCGCCCAAAACTCCGGACGGGGCCACGCTGCCCATGCACTACGACGTCCTGACTCCGGACAAGAAGCCGCTCGGCGGCCTGATTCCGTGGACGGCGAAATACAATCTCCCTGGCGGAAAATAATTCCGCAGGTCGGGTGAAGAACGGGGCGGTAGCTCGTAGGAGTTACCGCCCTATTTTTTTGCTCCAATGAAAATCGCTACCGTGAATCGGCAGCGCGCTTTTGAAGATCCGCCAAGCGGTTGAGCGCATCGAGCGGCGTCATTGAGAACAGATCGATTTGCCTGACCTCATCGATGAACGGATGGGGCTGCGGAAGTGTCACACGGGAGGGGTCATCGTGAGGTTTCAGATCGGTATTCGAGCGCTCTAACTGCCCTAACACCTCCTGCGCGCGGGTGATCACCAACGAAGGCAGGCCCGCCAGTTTTGCGACATGGATCCCATAGCTCCGGTCAGCGCCGCCCGGCACAATTTTCCTGAGAAACACCACGTCACCATCGCGTTCTTGCACAGCAACCCGATAATTGCGGATCCCGTCCCGCAGGGATTCCAATTGTGTCATCTCGTGATAATGCGTGGCAAACAGCGTTCGTGCACCCAGGTATTGCTGATCGTGAATGTACTCGGCAATGGCCCATGCGATGCTCAATCCATCATAAGTGCTCGTTCCGCGTCCGATTTCATCCAAAAGGATCAGGCTGCGCTTGCTGGCGCAGTTGAGGATCTGCGCACTTTCGGTCATTTCGACCATAAACGTGCTCTGCCCGGCAGCAAGATTGTCGGACGCCCCCACTCGCGTGAAAATACGGTCTACGAGCCCGACGTGAGCCTCTGTTGCGGGAACGAAGCTGCCGATCTGGGCGAGCAGCACGATAAGTGCGACCTGGCGTAAGTACGTGCTCTTGCCCGCCATGTTTGGTCCGGTCAGTATCACCAAGCGGTTTCGGTCATCGTCCATGAGCGTGTCGTTGGGGACGAACGCCAGGTCTGGGCTCAGCTGTTCGACGACAGGGTGGCGGCCGGCGAGAATGCGAAGGAGGCCCGACTCATCGATCGTGGGCCGGACATAGCGATTCAGTGCTGCCGTTTCGGCTAGCCCGGCCAATACATCGATCAGCGCGAGCGACTGAGCCATCGTGTGCAGGCGCGAGCCCTGGCAGGCAATCCGCTGTCGCAGCTGGACAAACAGATCCTCCTCCAAGGCCAGGAGCTTCGACTCGGCGCCCGTGACGCGCTCTTCCAATTC